>JAABUU010000687.1_pt1 | contig 71734 bp, 78 predicted proteins | sample 5559301 | NCBI WGS metagenome assembly JAABUU01 (sample SAMN10711884, study PRJNA513360) | rock metagenome | isolation source: Antarctica rocks | place: Antarctica: Victoria Land, Richard Nunatak white
TAAATCAAATTTTGAAGAAATAATCTTGAGAGAGTAATTGGGTCGGGTCATGGCGCGAGCGAGCAGGCCGCCAGCCTCGCATGGCCGACCCCCACAGCACTCACGCGCCGCATGGCGCGCGCAGAGCACTTACTGGTGGCCGAGGGCGCGCGGCTGGCGGCCGCGCCCTGCGCCGCGCAGCCGGCGCCGGCGCTTGGCTGGCGCACGGCGCGCCTGTGCGCGCGCCTGGGCCTGGACGGCACGGCGCCCGCGGCGAGGGCCGGCGCGGGGCGGGGCGCGCAGCCGCGGGGCCTGGCGTGGGGCGCGGCCGTGGGCGGCGACCTGGCCGAGCAGGGCGCGGCGCTGCCGGCCGAGGCGCCGGACGCCTTGCCTGCGCTCGCGGAGCGCGGCGACCGGGTGCGGCATCACGCCATGCTGTCATGCGTTGGTCGCCTGCTGAGCATGCGTGCGTCGCCTCTACTGCTGCATCCGGCGGCGGCCTCCGCGACATTAGCACAGTGGGTCGGCAGCGCGCCAGTCAGCCTGATAAGGTCCAGAGATGCCTGCAGAGGCGGTACTGCGCACGCACGGCAGCGGCGGGCGCGCCCGGGCGCGCGCGATCGCGGCGGCCTCTGCCGCTCACACACGGACACTATTGATCTTTCCGGCACCGGCACAAGCAGGACCCCTGATGCGAGCTTTTGCCTGGCAGGACGAGATGCGGGCCGCCGCGCCCGCGCTGGCGCTGGCGCTCGAGTCCGGCGACGCGCCCGCGCTCGGCGCCGCCGCCGCGGCGGACGCGCGCGCCCTGCGCGGCGGCGGGGCCCGCGGCAGCGCTGCGGTGGACATCGCGCACAGGCTGCTGACAGCGCTGGCGGCCGCGCGGGGGGACCCGCTGTCGCCCCCCGGCCTGGCGGGCGCGCTGCACGACGCCGCCGCGCGATGGGCCACAGGCGCGCGCCCGGCCACCCCCTACCCCCCACCCGGCCCCGCGCGGCAGCCCGCATGCGCCCATCCCGGACGGAGGCGCATCGCGCTGGCCGCCGGGTGCCGTGCGTCCCGGCCTGCTTCCGGGCGCGCCGAGCAGCGCCGGCTGCATGCGAGCAGGCGCCCCGACCCTGACCGCAGGCCGGGTCCGCTCGGGGCGAGCGGCGCGGCGCGGCGCGCGCAGGCGCCCTGGCGCGCCGGGCGACGGCCGGCGCGCGCGGCGCGCTCGCCGCGCGGCAGCGGGAGGAGCTGGCGCTGTGCCTGCATGCGCTGCGCCGCCTCACGGGCAGCCCGGCCGAGCGCCCGGCCGCGGCGGCCAGCGCGGAGGGCCCCGCGTGCGGCCCCCCCCCCGCTCTGGCGGCCAACGTGGCCCGCGCTCATGGGCAAGCTCCTGTCCTGCCAGGCCCAGCTGCACAGAGCCTGCTGCTCAACGCCCGGCTGGCCGGCAACTGCCCGGCCGGATGTGTCGTGGGCGCGTGCCGGCGCGCACCTGCGCCCGACACGCGACCGGCTAGGCTTAGATTTGGGCGTTCAATGCATTCCCCAGCCTGTCACGCCCGCCGCGGCGCCAGCCGCGCAGCGCGCCGGCAGCTGCGCTGCCAGGGCCTGCGGCTCGCGCAGGTCGCATGCGCCGGAGCCTGCGAGCGCGGCGGAGGCGCCGGCGCCGCATGCGCCCGGCGATCCGCTAGACGGCTGCGAGGCGGCGCTGGTGGCGGCCGCGCGGCGGGGGCGCCTGGCGCAGGCGCTGTCTGCGCTCGCTCACCGACCCGGGCAGCCGAGGTCCGCACAAGGAGGCGGGCATGCCAAGCTCGCATGCCCGCTCAGCGGCTCTGAAAGGCCAGCATGCTTGCTCACAGCCGCCGCGCTCCTGCGCTTGTGGAGGTCAGAGGGTCTGCGGCGAGGATGATGCATGTCGTGAAAGGTGTGGCGGCCTGCATGACTGACTGGGCACCGAATTTGGGCGCGGCCCTGCACGAGCGTCCACTGCATTGGCTCGGATGCCTGTTGCTCGCTGCTCAGCAGGCATGCGGGTGCCCCTGGCAGGGCCGGCCTGGCACAACGACGCCTTTGCGAAAGTCGCCGCCGTGCATGCAGGCTCACGCTCGGCGACGCGGTGGGCGACGTCCGCGCGGCGGCGTACGCGCGCCTGGCGGGCGAGGCCGCCGGCACTGGGGAGCCGGCGGGTGCCGAGGGCGGCGCCGCGGGCCCCGCCGCGCGCGCCGCGCAGGCCGCCGCGCTGTTCGCCGCGGCCGGCGACGAGCCGGCCGCGATGCTGCGGCTGGCCGCGCTGGGCACGCTGGACGCGGCCGCGCGCGAGGCCGCCGCGGCCGCGGCGGGGCCGGCGCCGCCGGCGGCGGCCGCGGCCGCGCTGGCTGACGCGGCGGCACTCGGCGCCGCGTACCCGGGCGCCGAGTACTGCGCCGCGCTGACCGCTGCGCGCGCGGCGCGCCTCCGACATCCTCTCGCCTGCCTCCGCCCGAGCACCCTGGCCTACCGCATATGAGCCCTGTTCGTGCTTGGCTCCTGCATGTGTGGTGTTGCTACTCGTGTTGTTGCTGCCCTCCTGCTGCTGCGTATGGGGTGTGAGGCGGCTGTGCTGCGACTGCCCGCTGACAGGCTCCTGGTGGTCACCGGCGGCCGCAGCGGGGACTGCGCAAGGTGCGCCGCGCGGCGAGTGGCGGCCCACCCACCCGGCCGCCGCGCGCCGCAGGGCGCCGGCACGGAGGAGCGCCGGTGGCGCAGTCCCGCCACGGACGCCGACGAGCCGGCCGACCAGGGCGCCGCCCGGCTGCGGCCCGCCCCCATCAACGGCGCGCCCTCAGGAAGCCCTCACCGCGCCACGCACACATGCGAGATGACCTGACAGCAGGCATGGCTGCCCATCTGGACTGTGTGGGCTGTCTAGACAGGGTGTGTGGCGCGCCTTTGGGCCTGACACCCCTTGCGCCCCCGCGGCCGCGCCGAGCTGTCTGGTGAAGCGGTCGCCGCTCCGACCGCCACTGCCGCCGCATGCTCGCGCCGGCTGCCCAGAGCTGCGGCTGCACCCCCACCCCCGCCCCACCACCTATCACGGATGCGGCCTGACCCTACCCTGCCCACGACCCGTTGCGGCCGCAGCGCAGGCGTTATCTGGGACGGCTGGGGACGCGCGTCCGCCCGGCCCCAGGCCAGTCGCGCGCCCATGGAGGGCGCCGGCTCGGGCAGCAACGGGCCGTCCGCGGCGCAGCGCCCTGCGCCACGCGCAGACGCGGACCCTGCGGCGGCGGCCCTGCCCTACATGCAGGTCGCGGCCGCCTGGCTGGCGCGCGCGGACGCGCGCGCGCGCACGGCGTGCCTGCTCGAGGCGGTGCTGCTGCGCGGCGGCTGCGCGGCCGCGCTGCAGGTGGCCCCGGTCACGTCACCGGCTGCCAACGCCACTTGCCACCCACCACCCGCGGCCACTGGCATGAGTACTCCCTGGTTCATGCGTGCATGTTCCCATGGGCGCTCCGCGCGTAACGGACGAAGCCGGTCGCTGTGCCGCGTGCACGTCTCCACCGCGCGTCGGGTGCTTGCGCGCCGCGCCAGACGGCAGGAGCGCTGGTCTCCGCGCGGCGGTGCGAGACCGGGGCGCGCCGGGCCGCGCAGGCGGCCTCGGCGGCGCACGGGCCCGACCGCGGCGCGTGGCTGGCGCTGGCCGCGCGGCACCAGCTGCCGCGGCTGGCCGCGCATCTTGGGACGCTGATTGGGGCGGCCGCCGCGCGCGCGGACGACGGAAGCAACGGCGCTGCGGGCGGCGGCAATGGCTGCACGGCCGCGCTGCTCGCCAGCCTGGGCTCCCCGGCGCACACCGAGCTCACCCGGTGCGAGGCGCCCCGGCATGGCGCGGCCGGAGAAGCGCAGCTCCCGTAGTCACGGGGCCATCTTGCCGAGCTCCTCAGAGAGAGTTATCTCGCTTTCCTCGAACTCCCATCCTCTAGGGGAATGAAACCCAACCAGGAGATCATTGAGGCGCCGCGCGGCGGCGGAAGGGCGAGCCCACAGCGGCGGGCGCCTTGCGCAGGTGGCTCGTCGCGCAGGCGGCCGCGCGCGCGGGCGCGCCGGTCGCGGCCCTGGCCGGCGACGGCGGCGCGGCTGCCGCGGCGCTGGAGGCGGCCGCCGGGCGCCTGACCGCGCGCTGGCGCGGCGGCGGCGCCTCCTCGGAGCTGCTGGTGCGGCGGCCCGCGCCGGCGGCCTGCCCGGCCTGGCTGCAGTGCGGGGCGGGCAGCGGCGCATCAGGCGGCGGGGCGTGCCGCGACACGGGGTCTCAGTCTCAGCGCCGCTGCCTGGCTTGCGGGCACGCCAGACCTTGCGGCTCACGCAGGACTGGGTGCCCGGATGGGAAGCTGCTGCGAGTGGGTAGGGTAGGGTAGCACTACCCTACTCCTGTAGGCGCTGGACGCTGCGCGCGGCGCGCCTGCTCGATTAGGCGCGCGGGCGCGCGGGCATAGCGCGCAGCGAGCCGGCCCCCCCCGCCAACGCGCGCGCCGCCGCCCGCGCAGGCGCGGCTCGTGCGGGCGCGGCTGCCGCACACGCTACAGCTGGCGCTCGACGTGCACGGCCTGGCGCTGGACGGGGCGTCGGCCGCGCCGCTGCTGGAGGTCTGCACCGGCCCAGCCTAACCCTAACCCTATCCTACATAAACGACGGCTGTCGCTCGTGCTCCCGCGCGCCGGCGGCGGCCGGCCCGCGCTCCCCGCACTGCCTGAGAGAGGCAAACGCCGGGCACAGCGCGGCCGGCGCCCCGTGCTGGCGCCGAGGCCGCGCCGCGCGCGCGCAGGCAGCCGAGGGGTGGCCGTGGGCGCGCTGGCTGCTGCGCGCGCGGCTGTGCGCGCCGCCGGGCGACCACGCCGCGGCGCTTGTGCGCCTGGCGCCGGAAGGGGCGGGGGACGGAGAGGAAGAAGAGGATGGAGGCGCCGGCCTAGAGGGGCGCGCGGGCGCGGGCAGCGGCGGCGGCACGGCCGCCGCCGCGCCCGCCGAGCGCGCCGGCCTGCGCCTGCTGGCCATGCTCGTGTACACTCCGGGTGCGCGCGCCCGCACACCGGCCCGCCGCCCCGGCTTGACATCCAGCTGCCGCCACCGCCGCGCTGCCGCCCGCCCAGCGCCCGCCGACCTCCGATGTGCGGGGCCTGCGCGGCAGGCGCGCGCATCGACCAGGAGGTCGTGGCGGCAGCCGCGGGCTTCCCGACCCTGCACCGCGCCCTCGCAGCCTGCGCTGCGCCCGCCCCGGCGCCCGCGGGCGAGCGCGGGCGCCCGCGCGCGCGCGTCTTTGCCGCCTCCCAGGTGCCGCCGCCCGCGCCGCGCCGTGCCGCCTCCCGCCTGAGGCTGGCTGCCGGCCAGGGCGGCCGTGCCGTGCGGCCGCGCGCGCATCCAAGGCCGGCCGGAGGCGGCTCAGAGGCGAGCCGTGCTAACCGGCTCGGCGGCCGAGCGCGCAGCGGCTCGCTCCTGTTGCCAGGGACCCAGGTCCTGCTGACCCTGGACGCCGCCGCCGCGCAGGGCGACGCGGGGCTCCTGGACTTTGTCAACTGGCCGGCCGGCGCGGCCGCGCTGCCCGCGCCGGTGCAGCGGCTGCTGGAGGCGGGTGTACAGGCGGGCGCGGGGGGCGGCGCGGGGGGCAGCGCGGGGGGCGGCGGCGCCGGCGACGCCGGCGGCGCCGGCGACGGCGGCGGCCCCGGCGCGGACGCCGCCGCGGCCTGGGCGGACGAGGAGGCGGCGGCGCTCGCTGCGCAGCGCGCCGAGGCGCGGCCGCGCTTCGTGTTGCTTCGGACCTGCCTGGGGCCCGCGTCGCGGGGGAGGTCGAGGCAGCTGCCGCCCATGGACCAGCGGTCCGTGGCAAGGCGGCGTTGCTGGGCATTGAGCGCCTGGCCAGGGCCAGCCAAACACAGCGGACTCAATTATCATATTATGCCTTATCCAAACCCTTGCCCCGCTGCTGCAGCGTTGCCCGTGTTCCAAGCGCCCGGCGTGAGCCGGCCGTGGACGCATGCATGCAGGCTGCTGCGTGCTTAGCACTGCCAAGCTGGGCAGAGCGCTGCACGCGCGGCCGCAGCGGGCGCGTCTGGTGTACCCTACCCTACTGCAACCCTCGCCCCACTGCTCACAGAGCCCGCCGCGCCGCAGGTGGTGCGCCGCGCGCCCGCGGCGGAGACCGCGGCTGTGGAGCTGCAGCTGCGCCGCGGCCGTCCGCTGGCCGCGCTGCACGCGCTCCTGGCCGCGGCGGCGCCGCCCGGCAGCCCGCCGGACCGCCCTTCTAGCGACGCGGAGCCCGCGCCCGACGATCCTGCGTCAGACGCTGTGCCTGGCGCGGACGCGCGCGCCGCGGAGGCCGGCGGCGCGGGGCAGCGCCGAGGCGGCGGCGGCGCGCCGCTGCGGCTGAGCGCGCGGCAGGCGCGCAGGCTGGGCCGGCTGACGCGGCGGCTGGCGCTGTGCGAGCACGCCGACCTGCCGGTGCGCCCCCGGGCGCTCCGATGAGACTCCAGCCGGCACTCGGCTGCCGTGCAGCGGAGCTGTGTGGCAGCGCGCACACGCCCGAGGTACTAACAAATCAATTGAGGTTTTTCCACCAAAGATGAATCCTGTGTGAAAGACACCTGAGCCCTCAGCTAGGCACGCGCGCCGAGCCATATGCGCGGGCGGGCGGGCAGGTTGTGGCGGCCTGCCTGGCGGCCAACGCGCTGGCGGGCCTGCCCGGCTGGCGCCTGCGCGCCGAGGTGGCCGCGCTGCGGCGCATCGCCGCCGCGCGCGCCGCCGCGCCCGCTGCGCCCGCCGCGCCCGCCGCGCTGCCCGACGCGGCGAGGCCGGCCCCGGCGGCGCCCAGCCTGGCTACGACGCGCGCGGCATGTGACCCGGCCGCGCTTGCCCAGCGGTTGGCAGAGGAGGACGACGACGACGGCCGCGGCGCGGCCGCCGAGCGCGGGCCGCCGCCTGCGGGCAATGCTGGCGAGGGGGCGGCCGCGGCGGCGCAGCTGCAGGCCTGCCTGGCGGCGGCGTGCCTGTGCGACCCGGCGGCCGGCCTCCAGGTGCGAGGCTCGGGCCGCCACCCAGGTATGCTAGGATAGGGTAGGATCAGGCATGGTGCAGGGCGCGTCCATGCGCTCGATGAGCTGCAGGGCGCGCCGCGGCCCAGCAGGCCCTGCCTCGGGCAGCAGGCGTGCAGCCTGCCGAAGCAGTCAGGGAGGCCGTGTTTCAGCCCCGTGTATTTGGGAAACGCACCACCTGCAACCAGGAAGCGGGTGGGAGCGTGGGCGGGAAGCGGGGGAACGGGAGCGGCTGGAAGCGCTGCCAGCCGCCCTGCCGCGGTGCGGTCCTGGCCCGGAACGGTCCGCGCGCGGCCAGGGCGGCGCGGGCGAGGACGCGCGCGCGCGCGAGTGGACGCTCGTGCGCGCGCTGGGCGCGGCGCGCGGCGCGCCGCCGGACGGCGCCTACCTGGCGGCGCTCGCGGCGCGCGGCTCCTGGGTCCGCCTGCTCGCTGAGGCCGACTCGCAGGCCTACCCGCTGCGCCTGGTGCGCTCCGGGCCTTGCACCCTGTTAGGGTTCTTGATGCCTCCTGCGCACATGCAAGCGATCGGGCTCTGTCGCATGTCCAGCGCTGACAGCAATAGGGCGGGGCGCTGGAAGCCATGCGGTGGGGCGCTGGGAGCGGTGGAGCGGGGTGATGACCGCGCGGCGCGCTGCCGCGGGGGCCAGGTGGCGGCGGCGGCGGCGCGGCACCTGCCGGACGCGAGCCTGCGGCACCATGTGCTGCGCGTGGTGCACTCGCTGGCGCCGCGCCTGGGGCGCGCAGTCTCGCTGAGCTCCACGCTGTCGTTCGCGGCGCCCGCGTCCGCGCGGCGGCCCGCCGGCGCGCCGCCCGCCGGCGCGGCAACCGCGCGCCCGGAGCTGTTCGGCGTCCTGGCGGCCGCCGAGGCCAGCCGGCGCGCACACTGAGCCCGCGCTCCCGCTGAAAGGGACAGCGCCTTGGAGGCTGGCCAGCCCTCACCGCAGGCGCCTAAGCCAAGTCCCGCGTCGGGCGCAGGCGGCCGGCGGGCATGGCGCTGGCGGCGGCGCGCGCGGCCGCGTGGCCGCTGCTGGTGGTTGCCGCTGCGGCGTACGGCCGCGCGCCGCCGCTGCAGTGCCTGGCCGCGTACCTGGGCGCGACGCTCGCGCGCATCCAGACGGTCGGCTCCCTTGCCTGCTGCGCCGCGCTCCCCTGCCTTGGTGCTCGCCGCGGGTGCTAGAGCGCTCGTCGCTGCGCAGGAGGTGGCTCGGCACGGGTGTGCAGCTGGCAGGCAGCGGCGGCCGGCACCGGGGACAACCAGTTGAGCCTGCGCCCTGCACTGAAAGCGTGCCTGCGCGCACAGGGACCTCACAGGTCACCTGAGCCCCTTCGACGTCCACTCGCGCCCGTGCACCGGCCCTGTCTGCTGCGCGCACCGGCTTGCCGCGCGGGCGCATGCCGTGGCTGACCAGCGCTTCAGCAGGGCCTGACGGTCTGTCGGCGCGGGACAGGAGGCAGCGGCGCCCGGGGCGTCACCCAGCGGCGGGCGGGCAGTGGGCGAGGCGGGCGCCGCGGGCGAGGCGGGCGCCGCGCGCGCCGCGGCGGCCGCGGCGGTGGTCGCCGCGTGCCGCGCGGGCGCCTGGGCGGCGGTGCTGGAGGGCCTGCACATGTTCCTGCCCGCGTCGCCGCTGGCGCCGGCCGTGCGGCTGCTGCAGGCGCGCGCGTGCTAGGGCCCCGCGCCCCTGCTGGGCTCCAGGGCGCGCGCGCGCGCCGTGCGTGTGCCGGTCGCGCCGCGGGAGGGCCCGCGCCTACCTGCCTGCTCAGGGCGTGGCGCGGGCCGCGCGTCGGCTGCCATCGAGCTGGCTGGGGCCCGGCAGCTGATGGCGCAGCAGGCTAGCAGGCCGGTAAAGCCTGGCTCACAGGTCGTGTGGGCAGTGCGCGCCGGTCGGGCCTGCCTGGGCAGCCCCGCCATCGCACGCGCAGGCTTCAAGAGCCCCGCGAGCTGCGCCACTGCGCCCGCGCGGCACTGCACAGCCGCCTGCTGCTGCCTCTGCGCCGCATCGGATCGGGGCTGCGGAGCAGGGTCTTCCGCCCAACCAGCGTGTCTTACTACTGCATGTCCAGCAGCGCCCGAGCGAACGCGCTGGTGCTCACTCGCAGCGCGCCGCAGGCGGCGGCCGCCGGGCGCTACTCCGACACCGGCCGGCACCTGGAGGGGCTGGCGGTGGGCCTGCCGGAGCAGGGGCTGCAGGAGGGCGGTGCGCGAGCCCCGCCCCCTCGCGCCCCAGGCTGCCCGCGCCGGCGCTGTGCTGTCGGTCGCGCGGCGGCCTGCGCGCCGCTGCGGCCTGAATTGCGCGGCGCGGCCGGCGCGGCGCCGGCGTCTGCGCGCACGCCCGCGACAGCGGCGCTTGTGATGTTTCCCGTGCAGCACATGTTTGAGGCGCTGCAGGCCGGTCGAGTACGTTGCACTGTGCAATTAAACACATGGCCAGCCCCGCCCTCCGCAGACAGTTGCGCTCTTCCCCTCGGACAGCCAGCGCATATACTGCAGGCAAGCCCAGGAGCTGGCTGGGGCCACACAAGCCAGAGAGACGCGCCGTCACGCCGGCGCGGCGCGCCGCCCGTGCGCGAGCCTGCGCGCGGGCGCGGGGCATGACGGCGCCCCGGCGCAGGTCGGCCGGGCCAGGACGCGAGCGCGGCGTGGGTCGCGCGCGTGACCTGGGCGGTCGCGGACGCGGTCCTCGCGGCCGCGCCGAGCGCATTTGAGCGCGCGGCCGCCGCGCGCTGCTGGGTCGGCCTGGAGGTGCCCGGCGTGGCGGGCGCGTCCGGCAGCGCGCGCTATGGGTGCGGGCCGCCGCGACGCCCCGCGCCCTCCAGGCGCCAATTAATAATTTTGTTTTCCTGCTAGCAAAGAGTACGCGTGCCCCGCCGAGCCTCATCACCTGGATATGCTATGCGCCGGGCGGGCCTCGCGCCGGCGCTGCGCGCATGTTGCCGAGCGGGAGACGCGGCACGGGCCCTTGGTCAGAGCCTGCTGCCTGCTGCCCTGCTCTGCCAGGCAGGCCCACAGGCAACGGGTGCGCCTCCGGCCCCAACGGGTGCGCCTCCGGCCCCGAGCGCCGCTCGCGCCGGGTCGGCGCGCCCCGCCCCTTGCCCCACAGCGCCTGCAGCGCCGGCCGCGCCGCCCCCGCACGCGCTCGAGCCCGGCGCCAAGCGCGCCCCGCCGCGCGCCCGCCGCCCGCGCCACAGCGCACCCTATGCCTATCCCTAAATTTTATCCTAATCTAACCATACCGCACGGCAGGCTGCTGCTTTATGCGTACGAGCTGCTCGGCTGCGACGCGGAGCCCTTCGTCAGCTTCCCAGCCGCGGGCGCGGCCGCCGACGACAGCGAGGGCGTGGGCCTTGGGCGTAACCCTGAGTACGTGGACGCTGGCGGCGTGCTGGGGCGCCTGCTCACGCTGCAGCGCTGGGACGACGCGCGCAGGCGCGCCCCGCGCCCCGCCCGCGCCCGCCCGGCGGCCGAGGACGGGGATCAGTTTCTCGGCAGGTCCCGCTGCTGATCCAGGTTAGGTGTGGTCAGGCGGCGGCGGCCGGCTGCCTGTGAAGAGGACGCTCGCTTAAACAGCTGTTTCAGGGCCTGCAGCGGCACGGTGCAGTTCAGGGACCCTGCGACGTGGCTGAGTCCATGCCGGGCCTGGCATTGCAGAGATTCATTGTGCTTGCAATTCACAACACATGAAGGCTAGTTTGTGTCAAGTTGTGAGGGTTTGCTCCACTCTAAGTCCCCTTCCGCCCCCCTCCATTTAACCCATTGCTCAGGAATGTGGGGTGTGACGGGCAGGTGGGCGCGCCGCTGTGGGCGCTCGCCGCACGCGGCGACGCTGGCGCACGCGGACGCGGCGCTGGGCGAATGGCGCGGCGCGCTGTGGGGCGACGCGCGCCTGCGCGCGCCGCTCTGGGCGGAGCTGCGCGCGCTGTTCCGCGGCGCGGCGCTGCCGCCGGCGCTGGCCGCGCGCTGGCTGGCGTCGCGCGCGCGCGGGCTCGCCGCGGCGGCCGCCATCGGGCCGGCCGAGCAGCTGGCGCTGCTGCAGGCGCGCGCGGGCGCCCTGCCTCCGGGGGCGCCGCCGCGCGGGGCCTGTGCGCCTGGGGCCGCCGCTCGCGAGTCGCCGTGCGGCTGAACAGCTGGCGGTTCAATCACAGACGCCCTAGCCCCACAGAGGCAGTGTCCTGCATGCGCCCATGCCCGTGACTGGGCACTGCACATGCATGCAAAGAACTACAGCGGTCCGCAAGGCGCTGCGGGCCAGGCCATGCGGCGCTGCTGGGCTGCTGCAGGCCTGCAATTTATGGTCGGCCTGTGCGCTGTTCCCTCTGAACATCGCCTCTGCGGTGACCAATGCAGCGTCATGATCCTGCCGGGCAGCGCCGCTCGCGCGCGCGCAGGACGCGCGCGCGCTGGCCGAGGCCGCGCGCGGCCGCGAGGCGCCGCCGGGCGGCCTGCTGGCCAGCTTCCGGCGCTGCGTGCAGCTGCTGGCGGCGCGGCTGGCGCTGGCGGGCGACCAGCCGCCGCCGCCGCCGCCCGCGCCCGCCGCTCCGTGGGCCGCCGCGGCCGCCGCAGAGGCGGCCGCCGACGCGGATGTGGATGCGGACGCAGACGCAGACGCGGGCCCTGAGCGAGACAATACTGCCCAACCCAGCCCTGCAGGCTCGATGGCCAGCAACGCGCCGGTGGCGGGCGCGGATGGCGTGCCCGGCGCCATTTGGCAGCGCGGCAGCTCCGGCGCGCTCGGCTTCAATGCCGGCGGCGGCGGCGCCGATGGCGGGGACGGCGGCCGCGGGCCGGGGCCGGCGGTCGGCCGGGCGGCCGGGCGCGGGGAGCCTGATCAGGCGGCGGGGAGCGCCGAGCAGGCCTGCGCGTGGGGGGACCTGGCGGGCGACCTGGACGCGCTGGCGGGGCGGCCCAGCCGCGAGGAGCTCACGGTTGCCGTGCGCGCGCTGCTGGAGGCCGGCGACGCAGTGCGCGGCCCCCAGCCCTAGCCCTGCAATGGTCCCGGTCGCGCGAGACAGGTGTGGTGCACTGCGCTCCTCGTCGAAGCATACAACCAACACGGGGGCTGTCCGCATCACCAGCGCATGCGTGCTTGTTGCTGGCCATGCCGCGCTTGACCAATGCAAGATTTGGTGTCCATGCAGCACACTGTCACAGATCCCTGCCCCTGCCCTGTGCGTCCGGCTCAGCGCCGGGCCACGCAGCCCTGAGGCGGCGGATCCGCGGGCGCGCGCGCGCAGGCGGCCGCGCGCGCGCTGGCGCGCGAGCTGCCGTCGCCGCCGATCGAGCTCGCGCTGACGGAAGCCGCACTCGCGGTCGCCAGCCGCTGCAGCCCTGCGCGGCCCGATGGCTTATTGTTAGGGTTCCTCCCGGCTGGCGAGGCCGCCGACGGCGGCAGCGACGCCGCCGGCAGCGAGGCCGCGCCGGACGCCGGGCCTCCAGGCGAGCGCCAGGGCGCCGCCGCGGCCGCGCCGCCCGCCGGGCCCGCGCCCGCGGACGTCGTCCCCGCGGCCGTGCTGGCGTTCCTGCGGCGCAAGGTGCGGGCGCCGCCCCCGCGCCGGCGCTGCCGGCATCGGCCGGCGCTGCGCCGCGCTGCGAGGCTTCCTGTGGGAGCGGCTCGCAGGAGCGGGCGCGGCTGCAGCCTGGCGCGCAGCCCAGCGCGCTGTCAGCCACTGCACAGCCAGACGCCCAGTATCAGTCATCATGTCACGGGGCAGCCTCCACATGGCCGTGAAGGCACCTCCACACGCGCTGGGCTCGCCCGCGCGCGCATATAGCCGGGCGTCCACAAAAGGCCTCTGCGCGGGGCCCTGCAGGGCTGGACGCTGCGCGTGTACGGAACCGGGCGCCCTCAGAAGCCCTCTCAAGCCCTCTGGGGCCCTGCAGGGCGACTTGCGCGCGGGCGGCGACACCGGCCCTCAGGAGGTGCTAGACGCGCTGGCGGCCGCATGCGCGCGCGGCGCCGGGCGCCCGCTCGCCGCGTGGGCGGCTGCGGCCTTCCGCGCGGCCGGCGCGCTGGGCCTGCCGCCCGGCGACGCGGCCGCTCTCGGCCCGCGGCACTGCCTGCGCCTGCTGCTCATGCGCGGGCCGGCCGCCGCGCCGGTGCGCCCGCGCGCCCGCTCGGCGCAGCCGGGCGCTCGCTGGCTCCGGCTCGTGCGCCTGTTGCCTGGGCTGCGGGCGCGGCGGGCAGCCGTGCGCCTCCCTGCGCTTGGCGCGCTGCTCCTGTGCTGGTCGCCCGAAGGGCCAGCGTGCTCCCGCCGCTCCCTGTCCAGCGCTATCTACACTATCGCTGACGCAACACTCTGGTCCCCTGCGCACCGCGCATGCCTCATGCAGCCCGCCCTGCTCGGATCAGGGGGCGCGAGATTAGAGCGGGGACGCTGCCTGGCGCGCCACCCTTTCACCCCGCCACCGCAGATGCAGGGGCGACCCCGCGGCGCGCAGGTTGCCATTGAGTTCGCACTGGCACACCAGATGGGCGCGGACGAGGCCGCGCGCTTCATCGCTGACGCGTTCCTGAAGGCGCGCCGCCCGCTGGCGGCCAGCGCTTGGCACATGGTTGCAGCACCCAGCCCACGGCGCCCGCGTGCGACGCGCCCTCAGATGGTGGCTCCTCGAGCGCACGCGAGCCTGCTCTGTACATGCTTGTTGCAGGCGAGCAGCCTTGTCAGCGTGCCGGGAGGCAGCCGCGTCGGCGGTCCGGCGCGCGCGTGCCGTGCGGCGCGCTCGAAGCGCACGGCGCGCCTGCGCTGCCATGGTCTTGTGCAGGACGGCTAGGGTGAGGGCTACATCCCGAGCACGCTGGGCGCGTGCGCCCGCAGGGGCTGCTGGCGGCGCACCATGACCCGAGCGCCATGGAGGGCGCCGCCGCCTGGGCGTCCTGTGACCTGGTGCCTGCCACGCAGGCGCGGCCCGCTGCTGCACCCGCTGCCAGAGCCCGGCACACGGGTGCCCCGAAAGCCGCCTGAGCAGCGCTGCATCGCAGCAGCAGGCCGTCCCGCGCCCGCCGCGCGCACAACAGGCAGCCCCCGCGCCTCCGCGGCAGTGTGCCGACCGCGGCGCGCTGGTTGCCGTGCGCAGCCTGCACGGGCGGGAGGGGGCCCGAGGCGGGGCCGGGGCGCGCGCGCAGGCGCTGGGCGCGCCGGGCGCGGTGGGCTCGGCGCTGCTGGCGCAGCTGCTGGAGCGCCACGGCGGCCTGCCGGCCGGCGTGGAGGCCGGGCTCGCGCTCGCCGCGCACGCGTGCCACGAGGCGGCCGGCGCCGCGGACGCGGTCGCCGCGCTGGTCGGCTTTGCGGCGCGCCGCGTGCCCGCATGGGCCGCCGCGCGCGAGTGGAAGCCGCTCGCGCGTCTGGTCACTGGTGCGGCCCTAGGGCTAGGGTAGGATACCCTGCCCGGCGGCGCGCCGGGTAGGATGTTCTGCCCGCATCGGCGCAGGCTGCACGCGCTGGCCGAGCTCGCTGTTGAGGTGGTTGCAGGGGGTCGCGGCGTGTGTCTGGGCGCGCGCCGCGCCCCTGGCAGCCGATCCGCTGCGCCCGCGTGCCCGCGGCGCCACCGTGCCGGGCCCCCTTGCTGCGGCAGCGGGCCACCCGCGGCGCGCGCGCTGCCGTGCCGTGAGGCAGCCTGAGACCGGCGTCGGCGCAGCCGCGCCGGCGGGCTCGGCCGCGCGCGTGTGCCCGCCAAGCGGCCGCCTGCCCGCCGCCTGCGTCTGTCGCGCGGCCCTGTGCCGGCCCGGGCCGCACCAAGCAGGCGCCCCGTGTTCCTTGAGCCATGGCGCACAGGCGGCGCGCCAGTGCGCAGGCCTGGGCCGCTACAACCCTACCCTGACCCTGATCCTAGCCCTAACCCCATATCATGATGCGCAGGCCTGGGCCGCTACCGCACGGTGCGCGCGGAGGGCCTGGCGCAGCTGGTGCGCGCGGACCAGCTGGAGCTGCTGCTCAGCAAGCGGACGGGCGGTGGCGCGGCCGCCGGCGACCCAGGCGCGCTCGCTCCCGGTCTGCTCGGCCGCGGGCGCAGACGCCCATTGCGAGGCCATGCCGGCTCGCAGGCTGCCCATGCAAAGATCTCAATCGCTTTCGTGCTCTATCAGCACCCACAGATGGCCGCTGCCATGCCCTGGCAGCGGCTGGCGCGGCGCCTCGGCGGTCACCCTGAGATGGGCCATGTTGCACCGTTGTACACATGCATATGTGGGAAGCATCCCTCTGCCATCAGCCGCTCCGGCTCGGGAGGAGCGCCCATTGCAAGACCCCCGATGGGCCGGCCGCGGCAGGCGTGCGGGTGCTGCGCGCGGCGGTGCTGGCGGCGGTCGCGCGCGAGCGGCCCGGCGACCCGGAGCCGCTCGCGCTCGCGCGCAGCCACTTCGGCTGCGCGCGCGAGGCGGCCGCGGACCTGCTGCGCGGCGCGCAGGCGCGCGCGGCGCGCTGCCCCGGCTCGGCCCCTGCCCGGCCTCTGCTTGCCCGCCTCCGGTTGCGTCGGCGACATGGAGTCTGCTGAGAAGAGACGTCAGCATCGCATGTGCAGCACCCCTGTTGCCTGCGGGTGCGTAGTGGCGGGCGGCGGCCGCCAGCGCAGCCCGGCAGGCTAGGGACCCTGACGGTCGGGGGCCAGGCCGGCGACGGCAGCGCATGCCCGACCGGTGCCAGAGACAGCCTGTGAACGCGGCCTGTCGCACTGAGGAGAACACAGCAGGCCGCGTCCTGCCCGACCTGCAGGTATTGCGCCCTGTTATGCGTGCGCAAGAATGTTCCTCACGCGCGGCGAGCGCGCCGCAGGCGGCGGCGGCGGCGGCGGCGGGCGGCGAGGCGCCGCGCGCTACCTCCGCGCTGCTGGCCGCCATGTCCGATGCGGTGGCGGCCGGCGAGGCGTTCGCGAGCGCCGACTGCGGGCGCGCGGCGGTGCGCGCGGCGGCGGTTGCGGTAGAGCTGGGCGCGCGCGTGCAGGGCAGGTCCTAGCCCTGGCGGGTTTGTAAGGGCTCTGTACGGGCGGTATAGCAGGGGCATGAGTGGCCACATAGCCTTCTGCCCAGTTGTCATCGGCGTTGTCTCCATGGGCCCCTGCAAGTGCGTCCCTGTGGCTTGCAGTACATGTGACGTTCTTACGTGCATGCGCAGTGTGTCTTTGTCCGCGTGAAACATTTCTGAGTGGGCAGGGTGCCGAAGCATGTGCCATAGCTGCACAACTGGTACCTCAGCCTCCAAGTATGGGTTGTTTGCAGCTTGATGCCCACCAGCTAAAACACATAGACGCCCCATGCGCGGCGCGCGGACGAACGTCCACATGCCCGCACAGCCCTTGCAGCCTGATTCGACCGACAGCCTTGCCAACCCTAGCCCGCCGCGCACGCGTGCTGGGCCCTCTCACACGCCCACGCCAATCACATCACTCAATGTCAGCAACGCCCGCCTCGTCGCCAATCTTGGCCTCTGCGGCCTTGGCAGCGCTGCCGCTGACCGGGATGGACACCGGCCCGTCAGGCCGGTCCTGCAGCTGGAACTTTGCGAGGAACATGTCCCTGCGGCGCGAGCGCAATGAGAGGGTAGGTTTAGAATATAGGGCAGGCACCTGCCACGCACGGCAGCAGGGGCGGCGGCAGCACAGGCTGCGCTCTGCCAGCCAGGGCGGCCGCACGGAGCACGACGGCGCCGTAATCATGCAAACAGAATGGCGAGGGGCGGCCGCCATGAGCACGATGGAGCTGCAATCATTGCAAACAGAATGGCCGCCATACAGAATCAGGCTTGCGCGCATGCAGGCGCGAGGTCCGCCAGTGCAGGCCGAGGCTGGCGCGCGCATGTGCGCGCGCCGCGCCGCCCAGCACCCCGTTGCGGAGGCCCGCAGGCGGGCGCACCCAAACACGACCTCGCTGCCGACCTTCAGCTTGGCGCTCTTGAGCGCCTTGACCTCGCGGTCGTCGACAAACGTCCCGTTTGTGGAGTCGAGGTCGGTGACCGTCACCTGGTTGCCGCGCTCTGCGCGGTCCCCAGAGCGCTTTCAACGCGGTCACTTCAAAACGCGGTCGCTCAAGCTTCGACACGCGGTGGCCGCGAGGCGCCTTGGTTGCTGCGCACTCACGGCCTGCCTGCAGACACACAGCCCCCGCTCTCAGGCCCTCCCAGGTCCCCGCGGCCGGACGCGGCGCGCCTCAAGCAGAGACGTGGGGCGCACCGACCCGCAGCATGGCGTGCCGGGTGGACACAGTGGGGACCGGCACGATGATGTCCGCGGGCTGTTCCCTGCCCAGCTCGTACAGGCCCTCCTGGTCCAGCGCGATCTCGCCCGGCAGCGACACGGGCTTTTCCAGGTGCTTGGTGGAGCCATTGCCTGCACGCACGGCACCACCTCTGTTGGGGCACCCCATGCGCGTGTCCACGTACCTTGTTGTGCCGGGGCGGGGCTGCAGGCGACTGTATTGGTCAGAGGCATTGCCTGAATGCCAGCCTTCGTCGCTCCCAATCAATACCCCTTAGCAAGCTGCGTGGGAGCCGGCACCTGTGGGCACCAGGACCAGCTGCGCGGTGCATGGCGCGGGCGAGTGCCGCGCCCGGGCGCCACCGGCGCGGTGAGCGCGGAACGGCGCGGCGCCGCGCAGCGCGGGCGAGGAGCAGGATGCCAGCATGATTCCAGGCAGAGCACACAGGTCCGCACTTCACATCATCTGCATCGGATGCCCTAGGTCATGACCTATGCAGCAGCCTTGCAAGTCGCCTGCTGCCACCGTCGAGCCTGGATATCGCCCTCGTTGCGGGCCCGCCTGCTTCAAGCCGTGCTGGGAGCTGGAGTGACGCCCAGCAGGTGCGAGCACCGCCTTGGACTGCAACCGCTCTTAGCTGGCGCTGGCACTGGCATGTGCCTCCGTGCGAGCACTGCGTAGCATAGGTCCGTGTCAGCTGTCCCAGCAGGCTCCGACCCGCCGGTGCGGCGCAACCCTGGGGAGCTCGCTGTGATACTGGCGTACCTGGAACACATCGGAGCTGCAAAACACCGCCGCGTGCACATTGCTGGCCTACTTCAGGCGCCTTCGAGGATCCGCGTCAGGACTGCAGGGCTCAGGGTGCGGGGTGATCTGGGAGCGACGGAGCGTGGACCTGGGCCCAACCAACTGGTCGCCAACGACTTAATGGCCCATTTCAAAATGTGCAGACCGCCCCGCGTCCCTGACACTCGCTGACACATACGGCACCCTGCCGCGCCGCCTTTGGCAAACCTGCGGGCGTGCAGGAGCGGGTGGGACACCTCCGCGGGCCGGCTGGCGCGCCGGCGGCAGCCGCGCGCGCAGACCTACCATGCCCCCGTGTCTCTCCACATGACTGCGCTTCACCAAAGCGGCCTTTTGGCGCGGGTGGCGTCGCCTAGGTCGCGCGCCCTTATGCCGCGCGACGCGGGTAGACTGCAAACGTCCTGTGCCGGAGCGGTCTCACCTCCGCGCGCGCTCCCGTGATCTGCTGGCGCGCAGGGGCACGGCCGCGCCGCGCGTGCGCCTCGGGGTTGGCGGCGCAGCAGGCCCGCGGGGCGCACCCGTCGATGCGCCTAGGCACGCGCATAAGCGCGCATCAACCCCCTTCTCAGCACGCGCCAACCGCTCTCGCGCTGCGCGCTTGCAGGGAGCGCGCGTGCAAGCGTGCGAGAGCGCGCGGAGGCGAGCCATGGCGGACTATGACGACGCGCTCGCGCGCCGCTCCACCTGGAACGCCGAGGTGCGGGCGGGGACCGCGTGCCCTCCTTTCACCGGACGTGCTTGATGGCAGCAAGGGAGCCTGCGCTGGGCGAGGCGCGCGTGCCGGCGCGCGCCGCTGACGAGGCGGCCGGCCGCGCGCCAGGAGGACGCGCGGCTGGTGGACCTGGTGGAGCAGCACGGGCCCATGAACTGGTCGCTCATCGCACAGCAGCTGGGCAGCGCGCCGCCGCGCAACGGCAAGAGCTGCCGCCTGCGCTGGCGCGCGCCCCCTGCACCTGGCGCCCAGTTGGGCTGCCCTGGCTGCCCCCGCTGCGCGCTACACGCTTGTCGAGCAGCGCGCAGCCGGTGCATTTGCATGTCCCCACGCCGCGGCACGGACCCTGCCCCAGAGCCGAGCGCCCTGAGCCCGCGCGCGCAGGTTCAACCAGCTCAACCCCGACCTGAAGAAGGAGCCCTTCACCGCCGCGGAGGTGCGCCCCGGCCCTGCCTCGCCCGGGTCCCCCGCCTTTGCGCACAGGCGCTCGCATCAGCAACCAGGCTTGCTTGTGCCCGACCCCAACGCGCTCGGCGCGCGAGTCAAATGGGGGAACCTGTGCGCGCAGGAGGCGCTCATCGTCCGGAAGCACCACGAGCTGGGCAACCGCTGGGCCACCATCGCCAAGTGCCTGCCGGGCCGGACCGACAACGCGATCAAAAACTACTGGTGCGCGCGCGCGAGCGCGCTCAGGCCGCCCGCCCGCGTGAAGCGCCTTTGTTCCCGCAGCTGCGTCCACGCGTGCGGCCCGGGCTCGACGCAAGGCGCGGGCTGACCGCGCGCAGGAACGGCCACCTGAAGCGCAAGGTGCTCGGGCGCGCGGTGGCGGACGGCCGCACGGCGTCCGCCAAGCGCCTGAAGGCGCTGGCCGACATGTCCGGTGCGCGCCCCGACCCCGCGCTCACGCATACCTGCTGGTGCAGGGTGCGCTGCATGGCAGCCTGGCGGGCGCCGCTGCCGCGCAGCCCGCCTAGCAAAGGGCCCCGCATGCGGCTGCCTGATGCAGCGGGGTGCGCGCAGGGCGCGCGCTGGAGACGGCGACCATCTCCGTGGACGCGCGCTCGGGCCCGCTGGGCGCGCCGCGCGGCGCGCCGGACGCGCAGCCGGGCGCATTTGCGCTGGGCCGGCGCGGCGCGCCGCGCGCGCGCCACCCCGCCCAGGGCAGCCCCAAGCCCAGCCGCAGTGCCAGCGGCTCGCCGGGCGCGGCCGCGGCGTGCAGCGGCGCCGGCGGCTGGGCGTGCGCAAGCGGCTGCGCGGACGCGGGCGAGGGCCTGGCGGCGATGCTGGCGCCGCTGCTCGCGGGCGGCGGCGGCTGCGGGGCGCTGGGCCGGCAGGCGCGCGCCCCGCCGCGCCGCGCCCTACCTTGCCCTGAGCCTCGCCCGCGCGCGCGGACGGCGAGCAGGAGCATGCATGAGGCCCAGCCCGCTGTGGCCTTACTGGGAATGCGCCAAGGCCGAGGGTTGCAAGGCCGCTCGGTCTGCGCTCTCGGCATGCATTGCCATGTCCACGGCGTGCGCCGCCTGTCCCCGCGACGGCCAGACGCGCCCCGGGTGGCGCACGCCGGCGGAGCTGGCACTGCTTGCCGAGAGCGCGCACCGAGCGGCCTTGCGACCCTGGGCCTTGGCACACCCGGCCAGCGCACCGGTGCCTGCGCATGGAGGTCGCACTGCGGGCGGAAGACGAGGTCGGTGGGCCGAGCGAGCGGGGGCCGGGCGTGCGCGCAGGCGCAGGCGGCGCTGGCGGCGCTGGCGCTGGCGCCCGCGGCGGCGGCGGAGGGCGAGCTGCCGGCGCTGGCCGCGCTGCGCTGCGCGGGCGCCGGCAGCACGCTGCAGCAGCAGGTGCGCTGCGGCCCGCGCCGAGCACGGTTCGCTGCTCGCTGCTGGCGGGTGGGATGGGAAGCGGGTGAGGCACGGGCGTGATGACAAGGACCGTTTCGCCCTCAGCCGCGTTGTCCAGATGTACTGACAAGGCGTGCTAGGGGGGGAGGGGGGTGTACCTGGAGCATCCCGTGCACCTCGGCGGAGCGGCCACTTGCGGGTGGCCCATTGCTGGGGACATGGGTGGCGCGCATGCAGGCTGTCGATGGGTCGCCACAGCGGGTTGTGCACAGCGCACCTTGTCCCGCGCGGAAGCTTGCTCCGGGCTGGGCATGTGGCAATTTCTGTGGCCTGGCTGCGGCTGACAGCGCCCCGCGCCCGCAGGTGCTGCTGAGCCTGCTGTTGGCGGGCGCGGGCGGCGGGCGCGCGACGGACGCCACGGGCGAGCGGCTGGCCGCGCTGCTGGGCGCGCTGGCGGCCGCGCCGGCCGACCAGGCGCCCGTGCTGCTGGCGGGCGCGGCCGGTGCGCGCGGCATGTAGTGGCGGGCATGTGTTAGTGGCGCTGCTGCGCATGTGCTGAGCTCCTACGCGTCCGGGGCGCGATGCGGTGCTGTGCGGGAACTGCCAGCTCTGCTGGCACGCTGTTGGCCTTCGTGGGGGCACCTCCGCTGCCAGCGTGCATGCGACAAGTGCCCGGCGAGTGTGCGAGGCACATGGCTGCTAGGCTTGAACCAAGGCGTGGGCTGCGCTGCAGGAGCCAAGAGGGAGGCAGACCGTGCGGATGCGTCGCCGCCGCCGGCGGCCGCGCCTGAGCCCGTCCCGCTGCCGCCTGCGGGCGCTGCTGTCCAGGCTGAGGACGGCGGCGGCGCGCTGGCGCCCCCCGCAGTGGGCGCCCCGGGCGGCGGCGCTGCGCCTGCGGCCGAGCCGGGCGCGGGCGCCGGCTGGCGCGCGCAGGACGCGCGCGAGGCGCCCGTCTGCAAGGGCCTGCTCGCGCTGCGGAAGCTGGCTGCAATTGCTGCACGTGCGCGCCCTACCTAACCCTAACCAATTGCCGTGCAGGCCCCACTGCCTGAGCAGCGCGGGCTGCGGCGGCCGACGGGCCCGGCGCGCCTCGACCGCCGCCACCGGACGCGCCTGCGCTGACGCATGCCGCCTGCCCAGTGTGACTGGGGCGGCGCCGCGTCGTGTCTGTCTCGGGCTTGCATCAGGCGGGCTGCACGCCAAAGCAGCTTCCTGGCGCAAGGACGCTGTGGATAGCTGCGCGAGATATGGCTTTCAGCGCATGGGTTTAGGCCTGACGCGCGGCGCTTGCGGGCGCGCTGTGGGTACGGACCTGGCGCCTGCGGCGCGTGCGGGCGGGAAGCCATGCTCAGCAGCGCCAACGCCTGTGCCGTGTGTGCAGGCGAGATGGACTCGCCAAGCGCGCCGGCCTCGCCGCGGCACCCGGACAGCCCCGCTGCGCGCCAGGCGCCTCTGCCGGCGCAGCCGCCGCCGGCGCAGCGCGAGCCAGCGCGTGCGGCGCCGACACTGCCGGCGGCAGCGGCGCAGCGGCCAATGGCCGCGCAACCGCCGCCGCGCCTGATCAAGCCGACCGCTCTGCGCGCGTCGCCAGCCGCGCTGCTGGGCGCGCTGGTGCCGTCGCTCGGCTGCCAGGGCAGCCAGCTCGCGCCTGCAGGTGCGGCCTGAAGTGAACGGCATGCAGGGTGTGCGTCGCCGGGAGTCAGTAACTGAGTTGCAGCCGATGATCCCTTGCGCGCAGACTGCCCGCTGCGCCCCTTGGTGCCATGTGCGGCAGCTGGGCCGTGCCAGAGAAAAGCAAAACCCCCGGGGCAAGGCTGTGCAGACATGCACTGCCCCTGGTGCCGGCGGTTTGTGCGGAGACAGCTCGTGGCGGCTGTTCCCTCTGCTGCAGCGCCGCCTGCCTCCTTTGCGCAGCTGCGGCTCCCTGGCGCGCGCGCCAACGCTCCACGCGCGCGCGCAGGCACCAGCGATTGGCTAGCGCGCGTGCTGGCGCTGAAGGCGGAGGGCGGGCCGGCCGCGCGCGCGAGCGGCCCCATGTTCCCGAACAACCCCTTCGCGCACCTGCGCCGCGCCGTGCTGCCGGCCGGCCTGGCCGCCCAGGCGCTCACCTGAGCCGCCGCGCCCGCGCGGCGCGCGCCGCCGACAGCCGGCGCGCGTTCGGCGGCTCCTACAGGCGTGACGCGCGCAGCGGCGGCGCCGCAGCGGGCGGGCCGCGCCCTCGACGCTTGGGCCCCGTGAACGAATGATACATGCCCTCATTTTGAATCAGCTGACTGCCAGGTCGCGCATGCCTCGTCGGAGCCGCTCGCTGGAAGCGGGCAGCGCACACAGCAGCGCGCAGTGAAGGCTCTCGCGCGCGCTTGGGTGGGCAGCGCCGGTGCGCACGAGGTTCGTGACGTTGCTGCCGCCTGCGCTGAAGGAGGGGCCGTGCTGCGCAAGCAAGGCTGCAGCCCCATGGCAGCTCCCCAGACCTCCCCCGAGCATGGGCACAGCAGCGGCCGGGGATTGATGCGCTTGCATGCGCGACATCGTGGAGCCCGGAGCATGGTACAGAGCTCCCGCTTGTGTGCACGGCGCCAATGCGCTCGGGTTGGCGCGGGGGCATTCGTGATGTCAAGGCGCCGAACGCTTATCGTGACTTGCCGCCCTGCGCGGTTCGGCGCCGAGACATGTCTAGGTACATACGGTGCTGGCCTTTACAGTTTCCGCGACACGCTGGCAAGGCCAGGCTTGGGGTGCGAGCGGATGCATGGCGTGCAGCCAGGGAGCTGCAGGATGGCTTGGGTGTGACCAGAGCGCTTGCTGCGGCAAGGCCCCCGCGATGGGGCGTCGCGCGTGATCCCAAACAGGACCGGGGTGCCCACTGTCGAGTCTGTTCCCCTCTGCGACCACACTGGAGCGGCGCGGCCCGTGACGGCCGCCGATGCTTGGCCAACCAAGGCTGTGCCTAGGTCCGGCTGTTCCCCAGAATCTTGCGGGCTTGCTGCGCGCTGACTGCCCGGCGCCTCCGTATATGCTGCCGCCCGGCGCAAAGCCGGGCATGGGGGCCGTGTCACGGGGCCGCTACCTGTCATGCGCCCTGCTTATACACTGCTGCTTTTGCTGCTGTAGCTGTTTGGTGCGCTGCCGGCAGACATCTGCTGGCGGCGCTACTCTGCGCGTAGGGGCATGCATGTCACTGCCTGTCCCTGCCTGCCCTTTCGGTCCTTGAGCCTCTCGAGGCTGCACCCGCGTCGCTGTATGGCATGTCCTGCTGATGGGTGGCACGTTGCTGCGACATGCACGCAAGGCGTCCGCATGTCCTGGTACAGGAGAGCTCTGTAAGGAGAGCTCCATGCGAAATTTTTGCCTAGGCAGCCCTAGCTGGCTTGTAACTCTCAACTCACACAACTTGGTGGGTCATAAAGAGTGCAGTGCCTTTGTCTGCCTGGTGGGTCTATAATAGCGCTAAGCGCAAGAAGTCCAACTGCTGTGCACGCCCGGCATGGCCTGGCACTAAATGCAGGAAGGCGCGGATGCCGCAGAGCCACTGGCTGACGAAGCAGGGGCCGCGTGTGAGCCTGCGTACGCCAGCGCAGAGGAGCCAGAGACCAGCGGCAGGCCAGAGGTGCAGTTTGCGCCGGGGGTGCTCGCCAAGCTGCTGGCGTTCTCGCTCCTGCTCGCCGCGCTGCCGCTCTGCCTGCTGTTCGCTACGCGACACGGGTACTTGGACGGTGAGTGCCCCAGCCCGTGCTGGCTTTTGCGCCCAGGAAGGTCCCCTGCAAGGTCAGAGGCCCTCACACTGCACAGACGCGCCGCAGCGGTGCTGTCCGCTTTCGTCGCGCGGCTGACGCCCGACACGCGGCTGTTCGCCGGCGCGGTCGTGGCGGTCATCGCAGTCAACGTGGTGCGGCATCCCGCGACACTGTCTTGCGGTCTGTGTGATGCCGGGCCGCACGCTGACGCCCTGCCCGCTGCCGCTCACTGCACAGGTTGTCGCTGCATACATCGTCTCCGCTTTCAAGGAGAAGCCCGGCCCCGCCTTGAAGGAGGACTGAGGAGTGTGCGCCTGCGCGGGAGCGCTGCTGCGCCAGCACGGCAATGGCGGCAGGCGGCAGCTGCTTAAGAGAGTGCTCAGTGTGTCTACGTCACGTGAGCTGCATGCTCACCAGCTGTTCAGCTAGCTATCTAGCACACAGGGCGACTGTTGCACGGTAAATGGCGGGCTTACGTAGCAACGCACTGTCGGCTGCCTCGATGGAAGCGCACGCACCTTCCAGGCCTGCTACGAAGCACCCACAAGCCAGGAGCGGCGAGCGGTGTCGCACGTGGTGCCTGCTGGAGCACCCTGACACAGACAAGCGTCTTTGATACACACAGACCGCCCGGCTCCCGAAGGCCAGCCAGCTGCAGGCAAGGCCGCGCGCCAGCAAAGGCGCAGCAGCAGGCCGCACGACCTCCCCAGCAGCGCTTCCAGGCATTTGACAACAACACACTCCGCAGGCACCTGACCCAGGCAGCGGCCTGCGTGTCGGCACCCGCCGCCCGCCGCGCTGCCTCAGGCGCCGCTCAGGCCAGGCACCCTCGGGCGGCCAGCGCGGGCGCGGCAGACCCGCCATAAAGTACACGTCGCATGATATTATACAGCCACCCCGGTGGCAACGCGGTCGGGGCGGGGTGAGGCCGCGCGGGGCGCCCGCCAGCCGCGCGCGAGCTGGACAGGGGCAGGGTAGGGAAGGGTCTGGACGTCAGCGCAGGTGCAGGAGCAGGCGGCGCGGCTCCTCCAACAGCGCCTTCCACGCGTTGCTGAAGCGCGCGAGCGTCGCGCCGTCCACCACGCGGTGGTCGGCGCCCCAGCTCGCGGCGAGCACGCGCGCGACCGCGGCCCCGCCGCCCGGCGCCGGCCGCAGCACCTCGCGCACCCTGGGCTCCGGGCCGCCGCGCGGCGCGCCTTCAGCAGCATGGGGCGTCTCTGGCAGTAGGGACTCAGCACGTGTGCACAGGAATGAAGCGGAGTCAGCTAGCAGAAAGGCCCTGTCGAGTGGCTGTCGTGCTGTGAGCGTCGCGAGCGACATGCATGAGCAGCTTCAGTGACGCATGGGCTGGGACGCTCATGGCATGCAATGCACAGTGCTTCACTGCACCGCGGCTGCAAGCCCAGCGCAAGCAATGCAAACAAGGACGAATCCAGTTGACCCATGTACCACAGCCAGCACACCCTGCTCCTGCAGGCAGCGGTGGCAGAGCGGGCAGAGCTACGCCGTGTCTGCAACGAAGCAGGCACCCTGTTGCCTCGAGTACCACACAGCTGGCACGGCTGCCTGTATGCAGTGGCGGAGCGCGCGCGCGCGCGCCGCACCGGCCCAGCGCGACGATGGCGACCTCGGGCGGGTTGACGAGCGGCGCCGCGTGCAGCCCGCCGATCGCGCCTATGTTGGACACGGTCAGCGTGCCGCCCGCCAGGTCGTCGCCGGCCAGCCGCCCCGCCGCCGCCGCGGCCTGCAGCCGGCCCAGCTCCGCGGCGATGCCGGCCAGGCTGCGCTCCTGGGCGCGCTTCACGTTGGGCACCTGCGCGCCGGGGGGGCGCGTTGCGGCGGCGCGCTGCGTGGGCCGCGTGTGCCGCGGGCCGCCTGCGCACTGGCTCCTGGCTGGCGGCCGCCCCGCGCGCTCCTTGTCGGGCGCCTTGCCAGCCGGAGCCGGGGTGTTAGCGGGCGGCGCGCAGCCAGCGCTGCAGCCATATGCGCCACCGACTCCCGGCGCCCCGCTCCCTAGCAGGACAACGCGCGGGCAGCTCAGAGCTTTCTTGACAGTGCATGCGGAGGTAGGGTTGCCGTCCGTGCGTGCGGCGGCATGGCGGCGGGGGCGCGCCACCAGGCCGGACGGCGTGGCCATGGCGACGCCGATGTTGTGCGCCGCGTGCTGTACCAGCGCCTCGCCGTCCGCGCGCAGGCTGCTGTTTAGCAGCGGGAAGTCGGCCAGCGCCACGGACAGCGCCTGCGCCCGGGATGCGGCGCTGCCGTCAGGCTGCGCTTCCCGTCAAGTGACATAGCTCCACTCTGCCATAGCTAGCCTGCCAGGCTTTGAGCTCGTCACTGCTCACCGCTGCAGCGTGCGCAGCGGCAGTACAGCTGGGTCGGGCATGACGCAAGTGAAGCACGCTGGCTAGTGTAAACGACGGAGGCACATGCCGGCGCGCTTGCACGTCCAGGGCGCTGGCAAACCTACCGGTCAGAGGCAGTGCTCTGCGCCTTGCAGCACCGACGCATGCCGCTGCTCGCGCCCAGCGAGCAGCGCTGCATGCTACCGGCACGCCTACATGAGCAGCCTGAGCACTGGCATGACCGCGCGAGCGGCCGCCCGGCGGCGGCGCGGCGCGCCTTGATGACGAACGGCAGGAAGGTCAGCCGCGCGCCGGCGAGCGCGGGGTCGGCCGCCAGCAGGTCGCGCGCGGCCAGCAGCGGCCCCGCGTCCAGCTCGTCGGTGAAGTGGAAGTGGGGCACCGCGCCCGCGGCGGCCATGCTGCGCGCCATCGCGCGCGCGTAGCCCCTGCGCGCGGGGTGGGCGGGCCGTCGGGATACCGAAGCGGGCCTTGTCGTTTCTGGTCATGTCTCAACTCAGGGCAAGGAGACGCATGGTAGCGTGCAGAAGCAAGCGCCGGCAGCCCTCCCGGCTCTGTTGCCGTGCATGCCTGCCTTGGAGGCAGGCTCGGCCGGCAGCCTTGCCTGGCAACACTGTGCCGGCACCCACGCCTGGGACAGAACCAGTGAGGTGGCCAAGCTGGCACAAAAACTTTGGCATGTCGTGGCTGGCAGGCTACGGCGCCCTGTGCAGTCGCAATGCCCCGCAATGCGCATCCTGGCCTGCCCGCCCGGCGCCGGCGCGCGCCTCAGCGGGATGGTCACGTCCTCGTCGCCGACGGCGGGCCGCGCGGTCGGCCGCGGCTCTGGAGGCGGCGGCGGCGCGGCGGCGGCCGCAGGCGCGCCGCGCGCCGTGAGCGTCGGGCCCGGCAGCTCCTCGCCCGCAGCTACGAGCCTGAGCACATCATCTGCGGCCAGCGGCGCCGCGGGTCAAGGCAGGTCAGAGCAGCATTAGTGTGGTAAGAGCATGCTTTGCACGCAATGCCCGCATCGGCGTGGCAGCGAGCGTGAAGGCGTTGGCCTGAAAAGCTTGGCAGCCGCCTTGGTAATATGCCAGCACACCCGGGGCACAGCAAGTGCAGTCCTGGTAGGACGCCGCTGCGGTCTTTGGCGTGCGCGTACAGGGCGCCCGCAGTTCAAGCGGCACGCAGAAACACAGACGCTGAGTGCACGGCGGGCGGCTTCGCTCAAGAGGTAGACGCGCACGCACACAGCCGCCCAGCCGTGAGCGTGCAGATGCGCGCACCCTTGTACACGCGGCCGCCTGGCCCGCTGCCCGGCACGGAGGCGATGTCGATACCGTGCTCGCGCGCGACGCGGCGCACCGCCGGCGCCGCCAGCGTGGCCGCGCCGCGCGTCTCGCCGAGCCCCTCCGCCTTGCCGGCCCAGCGTGCGTCTCAGTTGCTGTCCGTGTCCAGCAGGCGCTTTCCGCGGTACCAACACGATACACAATGCATGAGGTCGGCAATGCTCCATGGCGCGTCAGCAGATGTGCATACCGCACTGCCTGCTGACCTGAGGCGCACAGCAGCGGGAGCGATGCGCCTGTCCTAGGACTCAGCGTGGACTCAAGATGGGTGCAAATATTGCGAAACACTGCCCTGCGATCTCGAGCATGTTGCTTAGGCAGGAACCTCCACATGGTTGTGGGGGCAAACCGCAGGCATGCTACGGCGGGTGGCAAATCGCAGTGCATGGCTGCTCCTAGGCGCAATTAGAGCTGCATGGCCTGGGCCGCCAGGCGCAGGTGCACAACACAGGCGCGAGCTTGGCATGTGAAGAGCTGCAAGCTGCGAGGACTGGCACCTGCCGCTGCTGGGGCTGCGCGGCCTGGGGCGCGGCCGCGGAGACCGCGGGCGCCTCCTCGGGCTCACCCTCCGCCGCCTCCTCCTCGGGCTCCTCCGTAACCTCCACCTCCAGCAGCGCCTCGCCTACCTGCAAACTATAGCACTTCACAGGAGCCCCCCGCTGCGGCGCCGGCGCGCCTGGTGCTGCGAGAGCAGCGTGCGTGAGAGGGCGAGCTGCGGACGCGGGAGGGCGCGCGCGGCGCGCCTGCACCATCGCGCCGGGCGGGTGGCACAGGCGGCGCACGGTGCCGGCGTAGCGGCTGGTGATCTCCACGGCCGCCTTGTCGCTCTGCACCTCGCATATCCTGTCAAACTCGGCGACGGTGTCGCCCTCCTGCCGCGGGGCAGCAGTTGTGGGTGTGCAAACCGGGTGAGCATCAGGCAAGGTCTGACCAGTGGACCTGTCGTATCACTTCTCCGCGGCTCATGACAGTGGCGGAGCGCGCTGTCAGCACCTTGATGTGCCACTCTATGAGCTCGCATTCCTTGATGCCTTCTCCAGTTTGCGACAACGGTACCGTCACGAGCCGCGCAGCGTCCGCTGCAAAGCCGCGCAGGGGCTGCCAGCGCCGTGCAGGAACAGTCTGCAAGCGCTGTGCACAACAGTAATAGACCTGTGTCGGTGTGCTTGGTCGCTTCCTCGTCAGCGCACGCACAACGACAGCTCGTGGCTGTGCTGTTCGGTTGCTTTCCAAACCTGCCACAGCGCACCTGGCTTCCTGCAGACACACAGCAGGGAGACTGCTGAAGGGAGCACGTAAAGGAAAGTTCCCGGAGAGCCGTGTGAGCACAAGCTGCGCCCGAAAGCTGAGTACGCGGCCCGCCTGTGCGGACTCCCCAGTGGAGGACCTGCCTCAACAAGCCCCTGCACGTCATCTTGCAAACTAGAACATGCCCATCGCCGTTGAAGGTAACACAGGTCTGTGTGAGCACAGCAGTAATACGAAGTGAGCCCACAGCTGCTCACCAAAGTTTTTTTTGCATTGCCAAGGCAAAGCAGTCTCCCATTACCCTGACATGCCTAGGTTTTGAGCTTGCTGAGCTGGCAGCCTGCCAGTGGCAGGCCAGCTTTTTCGACACACAAAAAGCGCCAGCGTACTGTCCCTGCGCCAGTTGCTCGCGTGTGTGCCATAGCAGAGGGGTTACCTGCCACACTGCAGGACGAGCAAACCATGTCACTGCTACTAAGGTGCGCTGCGTCACTTGCAGAGCGTGTGAAAGCCCCACGTCCTCTGCACGCTAGCATTGCTGGCAGCGCAACCACTCCTAGACACGGGCTGTGAGCGGGGTTGGCCTGATCAGCGGACTGGTTGTGTGACGCCTGCGCGCCTGCAACACCGTGCGGGCTGCGCTGCGCAGGCTGCGGCACGCGCATACAATCTCAGGCGCTCGGGCTGTCAACTACTTTCCGCACCTGAGCAAGACCAAGGGCGCCGTGTCCGTCACGCAGGTGCGGCACGCTCTGCCTTGTCGCCGCGGCGTGCCGCTCATAGCCGTTCGGAACCCTCTCAGCCTCGTGCCTGTGCGCAGGAGCGCGCAGAGGGGCACAACCTGCAGGGCCGGGATAGCACCGCGCAGTACTTCTACCGCAGCAGCATGAGCGACCCGGAGTACAGCACGGGCGACAGGCTGCGCACCGTCCCGCGCGGCCTCGTCACGCCGACTGTGCATGCTGCGGAGGGTGCGCTGGGCCCCTCGTGTGCTTACACACTGTACTCATCCTCAAGCAGCGTGTCAAGCTCGTCAGAGCTGCGTTCCTCGCTAGAGGTGCAGAGACTGGAGCCTGAGCTGCACGAGAAGCACTGCTGGGGTGCGGCCACGGCAGAATGCCCTGGGCTGCAGGCGCGGCGCACGTGTCTACAGCGGACTTCCCCAACCCGATGCGACACAGCCTGGCGGACCCCGATGCATTCGAGGTCGACCCCAAGTTCAACAGGAAGGTTACGTGAAGCGCCCAGGATGTGGTCTGAGCTACTTCTGGCGTGGGTTGCAGGCGTATTTTGAACGATTAGCATAGGTAGGTGCGTGTTATGCTTCAGGCTGCTAGGAAGCCTTCAACCGAGGTCGTTTGGACAGAAGTGACTGGTTTGTCCGCACTTGTGCTCTGTTCATATAGGTTAGGCACGGATGGGGCAGGAATCTCGTCAAGTATGTTGCAGGCGGGTTTGTGGAGACCGCTGAGCAGCATTGTGCGGTGTGGAGTGCATGCATGTCACCGCCTCTTGCATGACGGGCACGTTGCACAGCAACCTACAGCCATTACTGTTACATCAGCTCATGCCTCAGACCGCCTGAGAACACGCCTTGGACCGACTGAGAACAGAGCGCGCAGCACATAAACTTGCAACAGTATGGGCACACTGCACATTTCTGAGCAGAACACACTCACCGGCCGCTTACGTACCAGAAGTCAAAAGTACAACCCGTGCCAGCAAGCCTTGCTAGGTTTGCTGAGTCGTCACGTGCGCGCGGCGCGCTTGCCAGCCGGCAGCGGCGCCGCCGCCGCGCGCCTCCGCTTGCGAAGCGGCAGCCGTCCGCCGGTCGCGCTGTCCCCCGCAGCGCCTCCCGCCGCCGCAGGGGCCGCTGCTGGCCGGCGAGCCCTGCCCCTCTCGCGTTTCACGCCCGCGCTGGCGCCCGCGCTGGTCCCGCCGGCGACTGCATCACGGACTTGTGCTGCCGCCGCAGGGGCCGCCGCCGCCCGGCGAGCCCTGCCCCTCTCGCGTTTTACGCCTGCGCTGGCCCCGCCGCTGCCATCGCCGGCGACTGCATCGGGGACCTGTGCTGCCGCCGCAGCCGCCGCGCCTGGGACGGATCTGGCGTTGCGTGGCCGTCGGCCGGGGCGCAGCACCTCCGACGCGGGCGTCTGCAGCGCCACGTGCTCCACATCGCGGCCCTCACCGGCGCGCGCCTTCTCCAGCGCCGCTGCCTGCGTTGCCCCAGCCACGCGTGTGGCTGAGCATGGAGGAGCGATGGGCGTACCAAATTGGAGGAGCAGTGAAGGTACATCTTTGCGCATGACACGAGTTTCTGGCTCTTGGCTCCCCTTGCACGCTATCACCCTGCAGTGCTACAGACTCAAGGCTGTTGCCTGCGGTCCGAGCTGACAGCAAGATAAGCCACCGCGTTGAAAGCAAACAAATATGGGCAAAGTTGGGCCCGGCCTTAAGGCTGCATGACAGTCCTCCTGCATGTCGTCATGGTGAAGCCTTGGTAGCTGGACTAATAGGCACAACATGCAGTCCACCGCCCAGCGGCAGTAAGCAGTGCCCTGCCATCAGCACGCCCGGATGGCCGCCTACCACCACCTGACAGCCAATGAGAAGTAGGACACACACACCCGGGCCGCGCGCACCTCTGCGGAGGCCATGGGCAGGTCGTCCGTGCCCGTCTTCAGGTCCGCAGGCGCGGCGGCGCCCTCCCCAGCAGCGCCGCGCCTCCCGCCCTTCCGACCAGCAGCGTCCACGGCCGCCGCCACCGCCTCTGCTTCCGCCTCCGCGACCGCCGCTACGCCGGCGGCCGCCGCTTCGACAGCCGCGCCGACTGCTGCCTCACCCGCCGCACCCTGGCGCAGCCACGCATGTCACGCCAGCCCCAGGCAGAGACACACAGTATGCTCGTATCCACCGAGACGCGCGTCAGCTGCTGCATACTACCTGCCACTGTGTCGGCGGCACGGAGGAGCGCCTGCCTGACGCAGCAACCTCGCACGCACCAGGGAGTCAGGAGCGCGCACCTCGGCGAGCGCGGCGGCAAAGCGCGCGGCCAGGTCCGCCTTGCGGCCGGCCAGCGGGAGGCCGCGCGCGCGCAGCGCGGCCTTGAGCTGCGCGATCGTCAGCTGCGCCGGCGCCGCGTCGGCGTCCGGTTCGGGCGCGCAGTGGCTCTTGAACACCTGCGCGGCGGGCGGCGCCGCATGCAGTGCTCGCCGACGCTGCCCTGGCGTGCACCCTTGCCCTCCGCACTGCCTGACTTCTACAACTGGCGACAGGCTGCCAACGCAGCAGCGCACGTGAAACGGCTCGCCACGCACAGCGACTCTGGATCCTGCGCCATAAGCAGCCTGAGCACACCCCCAAGCATGCCTCGCGCAGGCTGCTTGACCGGCATGCGGCTGCACCATGTGGGGGCACAGGCCGGCCGGGCCTGCGCTGCCCACCTTGGCCGGCGACGCGGCGGCCAGCGCCTTGGCGCGCGCGGCGGCCAGCACGGCCGCGGCCGGCAGCGGCTGGCAGGTGGGGCACGCGTAGCAGGTGCGCGCAGCCATGCCCCACGTGCGCACGTCGCCGCCGCAGCGCCCGCAGCGCGCCTGGTTGTAGATGTACCTGCGGCGCGGCCGGCAGTCGCGGCGCCGCCCCCAGGCTGCGGCAGCGGGGAGCGTGTGCGGCGCACGCGCAGGACGCACGCCGTGCCGTTTCCCGCCCGCCACAGCCCCGGGCGCGCCTCGACACCGGTGTCAGTTGCGGCCCGCGGCACCTGGGGTGCATAGCCGGGCTGACGGGGCAGGAGCCTGTACATCTTGTACACGTCGAGGTTGCTGCTTCCTCCGGCTTTGATAGGCACGGTACGCAGCCGCTGGCCATGCTGCATGTTGCGCCTCCGCGGGTCTGGCGAAGCTGGCGTATGCCAGCACCGAGCGCGGGAGGCTGGGCCGGCGGCGCGCGCCTGCGCGTCCAGGGCTTGCCCAGGCGCTTGGCCTCATCGGGGTCCACGGTCAGGATGGAGCCGCTCTGGAAGCCGCGCCGCAGCAGCTCCACCGAGTGCGCCCAGATGCGCTCGAACGCGCCGCGCTCCACCGTGTTGGCGGCCTGCTCGGGGTGCACGCCCGCCTGCCGCCCGGCGGCCCACCCCGCGTTAGTCCACCGAGCTGGCCGCCTGCTCGGGGTGCACGCCCGCCTGCCGCCCGGCGGCCCGCCCGGGGTGGATCCTACCTCGAAGCGCGCACTCCCCCTCTGCCTGTTCGAGAGCTGTGCGGGTGCGCTGAGGCGCGTTGGGCGAGCCTTCCCGTGAGCGCCGGGCGCGGCGCGCGCCTTGAACAGGATCTCAGCGCGGTAGATGTTGCCGATGCCGGCAATCATGGACTGGTCCATCAGCACCAGGCCGACGGGCTTGCGCGAGGCCTGCATGCGCGCCCACACGCGCTCCGCGTCCGCGTCCTCCCGCAGCGGGTCAGGGCCCAGCTTGGCCGTCAGCGCGGCATACAGGTCTGCGCGCGCAGGGCAGCGCGGTGTCCTCACACTTGTCGACCACAGCGGTTCTCGCAACCGCGGTTCTCGCAAACACAGCAACCGTCGACAGAGCCAACATACACCTGCTGCTGTGCGCATGGCCTGCGTGCATGAGGGCTACTATGCTGAGCATACATGCTCTTGCACTGGACGCAACGTACTCGGCGTGCCTTCAGGTTGTGTAAGTCATAACGTGAGAAGAAGGGAGTGAGCATGGCACGGCTCCAGCAACTGTCTGCACTGCAGGTGGGCAAAGTGGTGTGCTCGCTCATAGCACGTCTGGCACAGTCAGCACCCCTCTATGCAGCTGAGCGCACCCAGCCCGCCGTGCGCGACCGTCATTGCGCTCAGCTGCGCAACCGTGTCCGCGCCGACCAGCTTGAGCCGCGTGGTCGCGCGCGGCTCGGGCTCCTCGCCGCGCGCCGAGGTGCGGAACGCGCCGGACATGCCAAAGTGCACGTGCATGACGACCGTGCCGTCGCCCGCGCCGAAGAAGTAGAACAGGTTCTTGCCATGGCACTGCGGCAGAGCCCGGGCTTGCCACCAGGGCAGCAGTGTGACCGGGGAGCGCAACGCACGCTGACAGCTGCGGCAGGCGCACCTCGATGCGCGCCAGGGGCTTGCCGCTGATAGCCTTTGCGCCTGCCCGGCGCACACTCACAGGTCAATTCCTCAACAGCATTTCTGCACGACCCAAGTATAAGAAGGCCGCGCACCGTCCGCAAAACGACCGTTGGGCGAATGCGCGGCAAAGGCTTGCCCCATGAGCGCCTTCCGGTGCGCGCGCGCGACGCGGTGGCACTGGTGGCCCTCCACCATCCTGCTCACCAACCCCCTTTTCAGTCCAGGAAATACCTTTTGACAAATGCAGCGCGCCAATGCCTGGATGCGGCACGCGCCTGATAGCGAGGCACAGGTACCGCGGAGGCCTTGCAGAGGGCTGCCTCCAGAGGACTTGGGCGTTAAGGCCTCTTGTGGCGCGTCCCAGGACCTGGCGATGGCAGGACCAGCTCATGAGCCAGGCAACTGAGCTGCGAGCCGAGCGTGTCGTGGGCACCTGTACTAGGGCCTTTGCCTCGCTTCATGCTGTGCGTGCTGTGCTGCTGCTTTGGCTCTTCATCTCAGCTTGCATTGCGGCAGACTGTGCACAGGGGTCTCTGAGACTTATGAGGGACAATCAAAGAAACGCTGATCGTCAATAGCACAGCTGGTAGCCATCTCAAGCAAGTGAATTGTTGACATGACGAGTTCTTGACATGACTGCACAGCTGAGAGGTTGAAGGAGCTTCTACCTGCGTTCATCAAGGACACCTTTCAGGCGATCTTCTGTAAGTTCAGGCACAACTGATGTCATAGCTGCACTGACAAGATGTGAACCAGCACTGGCAGCAAGCGGCGGCCGCTTGCTTGTGCCTTCGCGGCGTCGCCATGGCACAGGCACGTGGTATCTCCGCACTAATAGCACTGCACCATGCAAGCATTGATCAATCTTCCTTTGCTTAGCTCCCATTGTCCGTATTTATTGTCTTGCGCACTGGCTGTAGCCCGTCACACGCTACAATGTGGCCTTACAGTATTGTGTGGCCCCTTCACTACCACAGTGCATATGCCAACGGCTGGCTGCTGCCGTGGCGCCAGGCGCGCGTGGGCATAGAGGGCCAGGCCGTGGGCTTGATGCGCACGCTCATGTCCTGGGACTACTGGCGCCTGGCTGACAGGTTGGCAGAGGGGGCTGGTGTGGTGGACGAGCTGCGCACGGTCCCCAAGAGCTTTGCGTCTGTGGAGGCGCGCCGCCGCCTCGGCCGAGAGCACCAGGCCTTTGCCCTGTCGCCTCGCTTCTCAGCCAGTGGTGTGCCGCGTGCGGAGCAGCTGTTGCAGGCTGCGCGCCTGGCCGCAGAGCGGCAGGGAGGGTCAGCAGAGCGGCAGCGGAGGGTCAGCACAGCGGCAGGGAGGGTCAGCAGAGCGGTGGAGGAGGGTCAGCAGAGCGGCAGGGAGGGTCAGCAGAGCGGCGGGGGAGGGTCAGCAGAGCGGCAGGGGAGGGTCAGCAAAACGGCGGGGAGGGTCAGCGGAGCGGCGGGGGAGGGTGAGTGCTGCGCGGCCCGCGCGCAGGAGTACGTGGCAGTGATGGAGCCGCTGGTGCTGGAGGAGTGCGGCGCGCTGCTGCTGCGTGGGCACGAGGATGCCGAGATCATGAGCTCTTCGCCGGGCGTGAGCGTGGCGCCCGTGCAGATCGTGCGCCAGCCTGCGGCCTTCCGCTAGGGCCTGATTTTGGCGCAAGTGGTGCAGTGCCTGCCGCGCCGGCACAGTGTGCGAGCACTGTGAGCTGCCTGACGGCGCCAGGTTTGCTGTGGGACGTCTCCTGCGCACCACTGACCGGCTGCGTACCACCGACTCACGCGAGCTGCGGACTGAAGGCCAGCGTGAATAGCTAGTGCTGGTTCGCGCAGCAGCAGGACGGCTTCTGCGTGGCTACGTTTGCGATAAACGAGGCCGTTGGAGAGTACCGCGAGAACGACGCGCTGCTCCTCTCCGCCGACAACACGGATGTGCGCCAGCCTGTGCCAGCCTGCGGGCTATCGCGTGTGCCAGCATCATGGCTGAGCATATAGGCAGCGCATGCCCCCTCCGCCGCTCTTGCAGACCGCGGTAAGCGTGTCGGGTTCATGGCAGCGCCCCTGCGAGCGCTCCTGCCGGTCGCGCATGCGCTGCTGTGCCAGGGCCCTCCGGCAAGCCTGGCGCCTGTCAACCCGCTCCCTCCGCCTCATGTCTCGTCATGCCGGGCGCAGGAGGTCGATGAGGAGCGGGTGAACAAGGGGCTGTGCGCGCTGGGCATCGTGGAGGGCCGCGCCCGCGCCACGGTCTCCGTGCGCTTCTGCCTGGCCGAGGCCCTGCAGGCCGGCGACCCCAAGGGCCTCGCGCGGTGCGCGCCTGCAGGGCGCAGCGCACCACGGGCATCTGAGCTCGAGGCCTACCCTTGGTTTGACTTCGGCGTGCAAGTGGACACATCCCCGCCGTGCTCTACGGCGGAGGCAGCGCCTGCCGCCGTTCTGTGTGCACCGTGCGGATGCTGCCCACGCGCACGCGCGCGAAGAGCCTCTGCCATGGCCCGCCAGGGTCCGCACGGTGCGCGAGGCGCTGCGCGAGGCGCACCGGCAGTGGTACCTGCTGCGCCTGTGCAACCTGTCCACGATCATGCGCGAGTGGGCCGCGCTGCACGCGCTGGAGCGCCTGGCCTTCCGCGGCGCGCTGCTGGCGGCGCAGCCGGCGCGCCGCAGCGCCCCGGCCTCAGCGCTGGTGCTGCCCAAGGCGCGCGGCGCGCCGCGCATGCCCCAGCCTGCGCCGCTGCCTGGCATCCCTCGCGGGCGGCGGCGCCCTGTCGACCGAAGCTGGCACGCTCCTGACAGGGCGGCAGCATAGCGCGTCGCCGCAGGCTTTCCGTGCGCGGCCTTGACAAGCGCCGACCGTGGCCTTGGGAGGCGCTGAGGCTGGGCTGAGCTGTGGGAAGCGCTGAGGCTGCCACAGGGAAGCGCTGAGGCTGGGCGCGCGGGGCGCGCAGCGCATGGAGGACGTCATGCGGACCGAGTGCAATGAGAGCCAGATGCGTGCGCTCGTGTCCGGCCTGGACCAGTCCCCGGTCGTCCTCATCCAGGCGCGCCCGCCGTGCGGGCCGCTGGTCGGCGCTGAGACGCGCATGCCGCTTATCTGCCCGCCTCTCAGCGGCATGCACGTCTCAGCGCCGACGCTTATCAGTCCGTCTCAGCCTGTGCCCGCCATGATCATGATGCTGCGCGCTTAGTCAGCGGTTGTGGAGCAAGCCATGGATGCCGAGGCGCGTGACCGCCCGCGTGCCAGGGGCCGCCGGGCACGGGGAAGACGCGCACGATTCTGCACCTGCTGAGCGTCATCCTGCACGCCGCGCCGCCGGACTCGGCCGGCATTGGCGCGGCGGCGCCAGCGGCGCCCATCCCGACGTTCACCGCCGAGGACCTGGACCGCCTGTGGCGCAAGGCGTCGCCCTGGCTGGGCGACGGGCCCTGCTACCGGCGCGCCCTGGGCTGATTAGCCCAAAAGCCGCCCTCCTCGTTTCCCACCAGCAAGCCAGGCTGCAAAGGAGCTGTCTGGGCTAGCGCCATGCGCTGCCCGTCCCATCGGCCCTGAGCCTCTCACGCGCGCAGCGTGTGTAATAGACCTCTCCAAAGGAGCTCAGTCAGCGGGTGCACGCTTTTTGAAGACCCCATCCCTGCGCGCCGCCACATGCCCCGGCCGCACGGCTGAGACAGCCACGCGCGAGCCATGGCCAGCGCGGGGCGGTGAGAGCGCCCTCCGGCCCGCGCCGCCAGGGACGAGGCGCAAGCTGAGGCAGCCACGCGCGAGCCATGCGTCAGCGCGGGGCGGTGAGAGCGCTGATCGGGTGGCGCCGGCAGGGACGAGGCGCACCCGTGGGACGAGGGCTCTGGCGCGGGAGATGACCTGTTCGGCCTGCAGCCGGGCACGGTGCCGGTCCGCGTGGGCGCCGAAAGCGGGCCCAAGGCGCACGTGCTCGTCTGCGCGCCCAGCAACAGCGCGCTGGACGAGATCGTGCTGCGCCTGCTGGACCAGGGCCTGCACAACCGGTGCGCGCTCGGCCTCCGCTGCGCGTGCGCTGCCTCCGGCTGCCCTACTCCGCGCATGGATAACCTCCCTACAGGCTTGGCAGCCATGATGCGGGCAGGTCGTTCATGAACTTGTTTAAATGGTTCATCCGCAGTCAGCTGACGACAGAAATCTAAAGATGCGCTCGCCGGCCGGTGCCGGGCGCGCACAGGCGCGGGCAGCAGTTCAAGCCGAGCCTGGTGCGCGTGGGGCTCAAGGTGCACCACTCCGTGGCCACGGTGGCGCTGGACACGCTGGTCGGCCAGCGCCTGGCGGCCTCCGCCACGGTGCGCGCCGGCGGCGAGCACGCTGCTCCGGCCGCGGTCACTGCTGTCGCTGGCGAAGGGATCCAATTGCATTGGTTTGTTCATCAAACCGGCCAGTCCACCCACCGCTCCCCATACTTGCGCGCCTGCACCAGGCGCCGCGTCCTCCATCCGCGCCGCAACAGCAGTGTCAGCTCTGAGCGCCTGGCCACCAGCGCCGCCGGCAGGCTCAGGCCCGGCCGTCCGCACGATCGGCAGCCGCGCTAGCCGGTGAGCGTGACACAGCGGCACAGGCCGACTGGTCAGGAGTGCGAGCCCGCCGGGCGCTCGCGAGGCGCCACGCACCGCGCCCGTTCAGCGTCGCGGTGATGGCGGCGCAGAAAGAGAGAAGACGTGTGCGGTCATGAGAGGGTTTCCTACCCTAACCCCTGCGCGCGCAGCGCCAGGGCGGCGGCGGCGCCGCCTGGCAGAAGGAGCGCGTGCGCGCGGCGGTGCTGGAGGAGGCGGACATCGTGGCGTGCACGCTTTCGTTCGCCGGCAGCGCCGCTTTCGCGCGCATGTCCCGCCCGTTCGACGTGGTGGTCATCGACGAGGCCGCGCAGGCGGTCGAGCCCTCCGTGCTTGTGCCGCTCGTCAACGGCTGCAAGCAGGTACGCGTCCTGTAACACACGTTGCTGTGATATCTTTATTATCTATAGAGTGGCAGCATCTGGCTGGAATGCCCTACCCATATGCGCAATAAAGCGCTGTGCCCCAGCAGGCTGCGGCCTCTCAAGCCTGCGCAACACATGTCTGGCCGCACGCACCATGGCCGCTGCATTTCCCCGCCTGCCGAGCAGGCGCAAGCCTGGCTTGCTTGATCTGCGCGGCAGCCAGTGAGGCACAGCCAGTGAGGTGCTTTGCCATGTGGGACCTGGCCATCGCGCGGACGCCGAGCGGCCGCCGCGCGAACGCAGGTCTACTTGGTGGGCGACCCGCAGCAGCTGCCGGCGACGGTGATCTCGCCGCGCGCGACCGCGCACGGCTACAACGTGTCGCTCTTCCGCCGCCTGCAGGCCAACGGCTTCCCGGTGCAGGCGCGCCCGCGCCGCTCTGGCCGCCGCGCATGCTTGGCCGACATGGTGTGAAGCCAGACAGGGTCTGTCATGCGCTGGGGGTAGAGGAGGCACTTTGCTTGCTTGTGCGCTGGGGACGTGTCAATTGCTGGGATACCGACGCTGGCCTAGTGAGCCAAGCAGGTGACGCTGGGGCTGCACCAGGCTCACATGCAGTGCCTAGCATGCTGTGTCCTAGTCCTAAAGGCGGCAACCTGAGCAGGGAAGGCTGGGACATCCCCAGGCCGAGCGGCGGTGTTTGCCCTGCTCAGCCGCGCCGGGGCCCTCTGCAAGCCAGCAAGCTCCTGGGCACCAGCGCGTGTTATGCATGAAAGGCGAGCAACGCACCGCCGTCCTGGCGCACACGCTGCGGGCTAGCGCGGCAGACCCCAGACCCTGCGCCGGCACCGCGGACCCCGAACCCTGCGCCAGCGGCGCAGGTCCTGAACCAGCAGTACCGCATGCACCCGGACATTTCCTCGTTCCCAGCGGCCGAGTTCTACGCGGGCCAGCTGCTGGACGGCCCCGGGGTCCGGCGCGGCGCCGCGCGCGCCTGGCACGACCACCGAGTGCGCGCCCGGTGCCCCACCCTCCTCTCCCATAGCCTCCCCGAATCCGGCCGCTCACGCAGCATGCCCCCCCAACACAAACGGGGGCTGCGCCCCACCCTACCCATACCCTATCCCATATACTCAGCAGCGGCCGGGCTACGCCGAAGGCGCCGCGCGCGGCGCCGGCTGCGCCGCAGCGCGGCCCCGGCTGCCAGCGCAAGGGTGGCATCCGCGCGCGCATGCGGCCGTGCGCCCGGCCCATGAGCACCCCGCGCTGTCTGGTAAGTCGGGCATGCAGCAGCGGCGCGGGCGGCTGCCGGGCAGGCCACCGGCCGAGACGAGGCGCTCGGCGCGAGGCTGCACGGGTGGCCGCGCGGGTCACGGCGCACGCCGCGCGCGCGCAGTGCTTCGGGCCGCTGGCGTTCTACGACGTGCCGGGCCGCGAGAGCGCGCCGCGCGGCAGCAGCAGCCTGGTGAACAAGCGTGAGGCGGAGATGGCGCTCGCGCTGGTCGCGCGCCTGCTCGAGCGCTACCCGGACCTGAAGCTCAAGCCGGTCATCGGCATCGTCTCGCCCTACCAGGCCCAGGCGCGGGCCTGGCTGCTCCAAGCCCTACCAGGCCCCGGCGCGGGCCCGGCTGCTCCAAGCCCTGTCACGCCCAGGCGCGGGCCTGGCTGCTGACTAGGGGTGCGCGCTGCACCGCCGCTCAAGCGTTTCAGGCGGGAGGAGCGCCACGTGAGAGGGGCGGCTCCATGTGGCGGACGCGGGGCTGCATACTTGCAGCAGTTGCGCTGCTGCATGATCTGCGGCTTCAGGTGCTTGCCGCGCGCTCATGGGAACTGCACATGCCGCCCAAGGTTGCGTGCAGGGCGCGCGCGCGACCGAGCGTGTGCCGGCCAGGTGAAGCTGCTGCGGCAGCGCTTTGAGGACGCGCTGGGCGCGGAGGTCGCCAAGATGATTGACATCTCCACCATCGACGGCTTCCAAGTGCGGCGCCTCCAGGGTCAGCAAGTGCACTTGCCTCGGTGCAGGGTGCTTTCACGCGCACCTCACTCACGCATGCCGATCTTTCATCTTGCAGCGGTGCTGGCAGTGAGGCTCACTGTGCAGTCCGCTGCCATCTGACGATTGAGGTTTGCTTTGAGGGTTTGTCTCAGGGGTTTGACACCCTCTCGTGACCTGGCCAGGGCCGCGAGAAGGACGTGGTGCTGTTCAGCGCGGTGCGTACGGCGGCGGGCGGCCGCATCGGCTTTGTGGCCGACGAGCGGCGGCTCAATGTGGGGCTCACGCGCGCGCGCGCCAGCCTGCTCGTGCTCGGCTGCGCGCGCGCGCTGGGCGCCGACGACCACTGGGCCGCGCTCGTGCGGCACTGCGCCGCGGCCGGGTGCGCCCTGCTGCCAGCGCTGAGTGGAAAAAATCGCTTTGCAAGTCTGCACCTGGCGCTCAGCAGCCGCCAGAGCGCTCGGCCGCCCGTCCCCGTCCCGGGGTTGGAGCAGGAGTGCTGCCTGATACATGCGGGGCACTGGGCGGCGCTCGGGCGAGCCTTCGCCTCGTAGCCTGTTGATCAATCTATAGCCGCGCGCGCGCCCCGCGCAGGTGCATGTTTGCGCCGCGAAAGCCGTTCGCATCATACCTGGGGCGCGTGCTCGCGGGCGAGGCGGGCCCACTAGAGCCTGAGGCCGCACAGGTGCGGCGGCCGCGCCGGCACTGGCCGATGCGGCCTGCGCCGCCGCTGCCCTGCACGACTGCGCCGTGCGTCGTGGCGGCAGCGGCGGCGGCGTGCAGTCTGCAGGGGGCAGTGTCAGCATCACCGCAACCCTACCCTAAACCTGAACCTTGCAACCTGGACCCCAGGCTGTACTGTGCGCGCCGCAGGCGGCGTCGCCCGCGCCGTTCCAGGCGCGCGCGGAGGACCATGTGGCCGCCGACGACATGGACGCCGAGCTGTACAGCGACGGCGAGGAGGCGCTGCAGGTCGCGCCCGCGCCCAGCCTCCCCCTCATGGGGCCTGCACCTGCTAGTGTGCCATTAGGCCTAGGCCGAGGCGGCCTCGTGGGCCATGCGCCGGCGCGCGTAGCCTGCGACATGCCATCACACCCAGGCCACACATGGACGCACCTATCACAGTACCCAGCATGATGCCACTTGCGCCTGCCATGTGACCCCATCATAGGAAGCCAACTATGCCCCGAGCGCGTGACGGAGCTGCAGTCCCGGTCAATTGCCATGAGCACATCACGAAAGTTGTGCTTGGCTACCAGCAGGCATGCATGCATGGCATCGCGGACCTGCCCACCTTGTGTGTGCCCTTCTGGGAAAAGCACCAAAGAGTATGCCGTCAAGCCTGGCTGGCTCAGGAGGCAGGCCTGTCTGCCTCCAGCACTGCTGGCTGCATGCTTCTGCCTGATGCTGGGTGTCCTGCAGGTGGACGCTGGCCTGCTGGCCGCCAAACGCGCCGCTGCCGTCGCCACACTGGAAGCCAAGCTGCGCGCCGCGCCGGGCGGCCAGCTCGCCGAGCCCGGGGAAGCTGGGGCGGACGCGCTCGAGCCGCGCGGCGGCCGCCCCGAGCAGGCGCAGACGCCGGCCGGCGCTCGCAAGCGCGGCGGCCGCGCCGACAAGCCCGCGGACGCGGCCGCGGCGCAGCCCAAGCGCGGGCGCAAGGCCCGGTAGCGCGCGCGCGCGACCGCGCGCGTTGGCGCGCCTGCGGGCGCCGCGATTGCGTTGGAGCTCGTGCGGGGGGTCACTGCGCAGGTCAGCACTTATGTGTTCAGGGTGTACAGTGTGTACGGGGGCGTGCAAGTGCGCGCGAGTGCGGCAGCAGTGCCAGAGAGCAGGCTGAGGCCGCCGCTGCGCACAGAGCTGACCCAGTAATGGGCGAACGTGCATGCATAGAGGAGGGCAGACAGCTGCTCGTCAGGTGTTGCAAACATGCGACATGCGACATGTAGCATGCAGCATCAGGCGAGCACAAACAGTCAGATGCAATGCTGGCATCCCAGAACCTGCAGTAGACCAGTGAAACCTGGTGACACCTGATGCATCGCCAGACTTGGTTTCACTGAGCGCGCTGCTCCCGCGCTCTGTGTCCATGGAGCGTGGGCCATAGCTGGGAGCATGCTGGGCGGCATCCTCCGCTGGCCCTTTGTGGCCACTAAGCGCCTCATCTTGGCCCTGGCACCCGGCCAGGTCGGGGCTCCGGCTGATGTCTGGCCTGTGGCCGGGCTCGATGCGGAGCGCGCGAGCTGCATCCTGTATGCCCTGCGGCAGGCTGCAGCAACAGAGGAGGTGCACTCCTCGCTGTGCAGACTGCAAGATGAGGGCGGGGTCGGGCACCTGCAAGGTGCCACTGTTGCAGGCGACGTTTCGGCTGTCTATGAGGAGACGTGTTGTTTGAGGGCAAGGGAGTATGGCCAGGAGCTTGCATTGCCGTTAGCCAAGGACATGACACGCTCTGCTCTGCAGGAGGTCACTGTGGTGGAGGAGTGGCTGAGCGCCCTGCAGCTGGCGCAAGTGACGTCAGACAGGTAGGACGCGTTCGCGCGCACAGGCACCCCTGCATTGTCTGTGTGAAAGATTGCGAGAGCATGCACGGACAGCTTGCGCACGTTGGGTCAGTGGCACACAGCAAAAGCTGCCTCTGAGACGCTCTTGCCTGTGCTATGCTTCTGGACCACCTGCAGGTGCTCCGGGTCGTGGCCTGCTCCTTCACTAGCGAGCCTGATTGGCAGCTGGTCGACCGGAGCTCCGCGGCGACCTGCAGGTGCTCCGGGTCGTGGCCTGCTCCTTCACTAGCGAGCCTGATTGGCAGCTGGTCGACCGGAGCTCCGCGGCGACCTGCCGCGCCCGGGCGCGCAGGCTGATGCACGACCTGGACAAGCTGGAGGCCAGCCGGCGCTTCTGGGCCGAGCGGCTGGCTGAGGGCCAGCACCGCGCGTTCCTGCTGCTGGCGCGCGGGCCCGCGTCCTTCGCGCGCGACGTGCTCGCGCTGCTGCGCGGGCCGCGCGGCCGGCGCGAGCGCCGCGCGGAGGCGTCCCTGGCCGCGTCAGACCAGATCGAGCGCCGCGCGTTCGTGCTGCGCCTGCTGCGCGAGCGCCTGTGTGCCGCGCTGGCGCGCGTGAACGACGGCGCGGCCGGCCTGGCGGCCGCGGTCGAGCCGCACCTCCCCGCCGCCGCGCCCGTGCTCGCCACCGCCGGCAGCGCCGGCGCGCGCGGCGCGCCCGGCGGCGGCGCCGGGGTGGCCGGCAACGGCGGCGGCGGCGGGGCCGGCGGCGCGGCCGCGCCGCCGGCGCCGCGGCCGCACGCTGGCGACGGAGCGCCCGCGGCGGCCGCGCTGGAGGCGGGCGTGCAGCGGGAGCTGCTGGCGGCGGCGGGCGCCGCGGCGGGCAGGTGCGCCGCCGACGTTGCGGGCGCGGTGGAGGCGGCGCAGGCGGCGGTGCGCGAGCTGGCGGGCGCCGCGCCGCCGCCGCCGGAGCCGGGCGGCGTGGCGCTGCTGCGCGCGGCCGCGCGCGCGCTGCGGCGCCTGCGCGCCGGCGTCGCCTGGCAGGCGCGCCGCGGCGCGCTCGGCACCCGTGTTGCCATGCCATGTGTTGCGACTACGGGGGCGCGCTGCATGCCTGGCAGCAAAAGCCTGGCACCATTTTGGGGCGGTAACTTGCTGAAGAACCGAGCGGTGGGATGCGACAGGGAGGTAGTCAGACAGGGCGTCGGGCATCGCCGCCTTGCCCTGAGCCTGCACGCTTGCCTCCAGGATATTATGTCGTACCTGGACCCGACAACGTGACGACAACCGCGCAGGTGGGCCGCGCCGCAGCCGCCCTGCGCAGGCGCGCGCCGAACGATGCGGACGAGGCCGATGCAGCGCCGGGCAACGGCAACGGCGGCAGGGGCGGCCGGGGCGGGGCCGGCGCGGGCGAGGCCGTCGGCGCGGGCGACGGGGGGCCCGCCGGCGCCGGGCGCACCATGACGCCCGCGCTGCGGCGCGCGGCAACGCTGCTGCACATTGAGCCTGTGCTGGGCTCGGTCGGCGGCGCAGGCGGCACGTCCGCGCAGGCGGCCCTGGCAGCCGCAGCCGCGCAGGTGCGCTCATGTCTCTGCCACGCAGCTGTACTTTAGCGTGCGCCAGTGGCGCTGCACAGAGGTGTGTGCACGTGGCGACACGCGCCACACCAGCTTATCAGACCCTGTCAATGCCAAAGTGTCCCGTGACGGTACTGCCGTCCATCCAACCTGGCGCCCGAGCGCTGATGTGGCCGCCCAGGCGCGCGCGCGGCGGGGGCTGGTTGCGCTGCCGCGCTGGCTGCTGGCGCCCAGCCGCTACCAGCGCCACTGGGTGCGCTACGCGGCGGCCGCCGCCGCGGCCGCCGCCGGCGCGCGCTTCCTGTACAGGCGCGCGCCCGCCCGGATGCAGCAGCAGGCGGTCGGTGTAGGGAAGTTCGTATACAGGGTCGCGCTTCTGAACCGTCACATGGGGCGGGGGGAGGGCACTGATGGCTCGCATGGAGCTCTGGCTGTCCCCCACCTCATGCGCTGCTGCAGCGGCAGAATGCCCATTAGTTTGGAGGACCGCGTGTCGCGGCACTGCCAGGCGCAGCCGCTTGGGTGGCGGCTGCGCGGCCGGCGGGCCGCGCCCAACGGGCTCGCACAGCAGTCACGCGTGACGCGTGCTCGCGCGACGCCGCCAGGCACAGCCGCCTGGCCGGCAGCCGCGACCTGGAGGACTGGGCCGGCGGCGCCTACCGCGCAGTGGCGGCCGCGGTGCTCGAGCACGTAGCGGCGCCGCTGGCCGCGCTGCGCGACCACCTCTTCAACACGTTCCGGCAGCGGCCCGCCATGGTCACAGCGGCGGAGTACGGCACGGAGCGCGCGTCGCTCGGCCGCATGCTGGCCGCCTACGAGGCGGACTACCGGCGCACGCACGGGGCGCGTCTGCTGCCCACCATGAGGCTCCCCCTGGCAGGCGTATGCAGCCAAAGTTGGCTGATACTCGGCTGTAGCTCATTCATGCAACACATCGCGGTTGGCATGCGTGTTGTGAGATTACACTGCAGGGTTTGAGAGCAGGATGCTGCGCGTGGCCCTGGCCGGACCTTGAAGCCAAAGCGGGGGAGCGAGGAGCGGGGGGAGAAGCAAAGAGCGCATGTGTTGTGCGGCCCTGCATGCGGGGCCGGCCTGGGCAGTGGCAGTGGACGTGAGCGCAGCGCCTGCGAGCAGGTCTAGGGTTTGTGACACCCTGGCTCAGGCGCACGCGCGGCGCGCCCCCGCAGGGGCGCGTGCCGGACGACCTGCTCCCCGCGCCGGCGGCCGGCGCCGCGCCGCCCGCCGGCGCGGCCGCGGGCGGCCGCGGCGCCGCGCAGGCGGCCGTGGGCCCTGCGACCGCCGCCGTGCAGGCGCCGCCCAGCAGCGGCGGGGGCGGCGTGGACGATGTGGGGGCCGGCCTCGCGCTCCTGATGCGCAGCTATGAGGACGAGCTGAAGCAGCCCATCCGCAGCGCGCTGGGCGGCCAGCTCGCGCGCTCGCTGCTCATCCAGGCGCGCCCCTCGCCGGGGGGTGCTGGGCCTCTCGCGGCCGGGCTCTGCACGGCGCACCCCCAGCCCTGGGCCAGGACGGGAATGTGAGGGTATCGGAGCGCGGCGGAAGGCGCACGTGGAGCATAAAAAAATGATTGCCCCTGTAGCAGCCTTTGCTGCAGCGTGCCAATTGGGGCCTGCTGCCGAGATCGCTGGCCGTGCAGCATGGCTGATGGCTGCGCTCTGGCCGTGTGCAGTCAGTCTGACCCCGGTGCCACGTCCTTCTCCTCCAAGCAGCCTGTTCGCTGCGCACATTAACAAGCTGAATCAAACGAGTCCTGACAGTGTCACCGCTCGCGCCCACCGGCGCCGACGGCCGCGGCCGCACGCGCAGCTGCGAAAGCTCACAGGGCCGCCGCTCACGAAGGCGGCGCTGACCGCCGCGGCCGCGCGCGCAGCTGCAAAAGCTCAAGGTGGACACGGAGGCGGCCATGATGGAGCTGGACCAGATCATGCGCCAGAACGAGCTGACGATCGCGGTGGTCGCCGCGCTGCCGGCGCTGGCCATCGCTGGCGTGCTCCTGTCCGCGCTGCGCACGTGGCTGACGCCCTCGCCGCCGGACACGCGCTGGGAGGCGCTCCCTGTCCGGCGCGCCTCGCAGCACACACCGTCCTGCAGGCTGGACTCCATAGTCATGCACGCGTTCTGCGTCCCTTTCGACAGCCTGGCGGCGACTGTTCCACAGGGTGCATGCCACCCTGCCAGGCGTCGCATGATCACCGGCGCAGCCAGCGCCTGAGCGGTACCGCGCACATCTACGCACCAGCATGCATTGCATGTGCTTTATACTAGGTTGATCAGGCATTCCGCCTATGCGCCTGCATGACTACATAGGCGCCCATAGGTAGTCACTGGGCCGTCCAGGCGGGTGCTTGTTAGCACTAACATCGTAGCACTGACACTGTTGCGCTGACACCAGTCCGGTGCGACAGGATGGCAATGATTGAGGTGGAGCGGGCGGTGACCGCGCTGGCCGCGGCGCACGAGAAGGGCACCGCCGCCGCGGACGCGGACGGCGCGGCCGCCGAGCCTGCCGCGGCTGCGCGCGGCGCGCTCGTCTGGCGCGCGCACGCCGTGTTCAAAAAGGCGGCCGCGCTGTTCCGGCGCCACGCGGGCCTGGGCCTCATGCGCACGGCGGCCTCCGAGTGGCCCAGCCTGCGGCGCGACCTGGTCGAGCTGGCCGCGCCGGGAACCAGCCCGGCGCTCAAGGCCGCCGTGTGCGCGCGCGTCATGCGCGCCTACTCCCTCTTCCAGCCGGCGTGAGCGGGCTGGGGGGCTTGCAGGTGGCCCTTGAGCGGGTGGCCCGTATTTGCGGGTGCCACATAATATAGCCTGCGGCATGAGACCCGGTTTTTGGCGGCGCCGGGCGACAACTTGTCTGCTACTGAGCTCCGTGCGTGCCACATGCCATGTGCGCTTCCTTGTCCCGCATTACAGCCCATGTGAGGGACCGCTGGCAGTCTCTGTCTGTTTTTCCAACGCCAGCGCAGGTGCGGGAGCTGATTTAGCTGGGCGCGAATGGCGGTTGGAAAGGCAATGTATGCTTTCATGATAATGCAGACTGGTGAGACCAGGATGATGCTGGAACACTTGCTGTGAGCAGTTTGTTTGGCGATGCTGTTGCAGTGCTGTTACAGTCCATGCAAACTTCTGAGATGTAGCTCTGCAGCTTCTGTAGTGTAATTTCTGCATGTTCCCAGTTGCTGCCATGCCGTAAGGACGCACTGGTCGCGAGGCTGTCGCATCAGACCAGGCAGCAGCACGCGCGCTACTGCAGCAGGTCAGACAGCTCCTTGTTGAGCGCTGCCACGCCGCTGCCCTCTGTCGCGCTCACGGCCACGACGGCGCGCGGCAGCGAGGGCCGCGGCTCCCCATCCACATCGTCCTGCGGCAGGCCCCCGGCACACCGGCTCATCGAGGAGGTAACCAGGAAATACATTTAGACACGAGAACAGTGTCGTGGGTGTGCAGCTGCTGAACGGCGTGCAGCACCCCACCAGTTTGAGACTTCTCAGGCGATTCTCTCCGCGGCGCTTGCTCCAAGCGCCGCAGCCGCGCCGGGCGCGGCGCGCAAGTGAAGGCGCGCCTGCAGGGCCTGCGCGGCAGCCAGGATGTCGTCCACCAGCGCGGCCGCGTCGGGCGCCGGCGCCAGCCCGGCGCCGTGCGCGGCCGGCAGCAGGTCGAGCTTGTTCAGCGCGACGACGTGCGGGCGCGCGCAGTACTCCGGGTTGTACAGCGCCAGCTCGCGCCGCACCACGCAGTAGTCCGCAACCGGGTCGCCTGCGCGCCGCGGCAGCCGACCATGACGCATGTGATCGCGGAGAAAGGTGAGTCAGGCAGGGGGTGTGCTCGGAGGCTGTAGGAGGCCGTGTCGGCCAGAACTGGCATGCCTGATGGCATGCGCAAGTGGCAGGGGAGTGCGCTCGATGGCAGCAGGGCCCCCTGCGCACTGCTCCCCGGACTCAGGCACTCGGTCACAAGGCCGCCGCACTCGTCAGGGCACAGGCGGCCGGCTCACGTCCCTGGCGAGCCATGGCAAGCCTTCACGAGGGCGCTGCTTGCGATCAAGCGCACAGTGCAGGGCCGAGCCGGCGCTCCAAGGCTTGCTGGGAGCTGCGCGCGCACCCGCGGCCGCGTCTACCACGTGCAGCAGCGCGCGCGTGCGGCGCAGGTGGCGCAGGAACATGCGGCCCAGGCCGCGGCCGGCGTGCGCGCCCTCGATCAGCCCCGGCAGGTCCGCCAGCACCGGGCCGCCCGCCTGCGCCTCCCAGCCGCCGGCCGCGCCGCGGCCGAGCGACCCCCGGGGCGCCGCCGCGGCTGCTGCGCCGCCCTCCGCGTCCGCCCAAGCGGCGACCTCGCTGCGGCGGGGCGGCCGGCGCGGCGCCGGCGAATCGTCTGATGTCGTAGCGCCCTCCGCTTCCCCCCGGCCGTCAGGCCCAGCGCCGTCCTGGCCCCGGGGCGCTGCTGCGTCCGGCGAGCCGCTCTCGTCATCCAGGCTGCCCCAGCCCAAGCTCCCTGCGCTCTGCACGACACTGTCCTGCGCAGCCGCGGCCGCGAGCGCTCCATGGCGCGCGCGCGCGCCCCAGCCGTCGCCATCGTCCCGCCAGCCGTCGTGCCAGCTGGGCTCGCCGCCGCCGCCGATCGAGGCGCCGCTCCTGGGCGCCGCATCCTCCTCGCCGCCGTCGCGCGCGTGGCTGTCAGCCTGCCTGCTGCCCTCCCAGCCGGCAGCGCCGCCGCCGTCGCCGGGCAAGGACCCGGCGGCCTCGTCGGGCGCAGGCAGCCTGCGAGCGCCGGCGCGGGCGTCCGCACGGGCGCCCGCGCTGAGGCCGCTGCTGCCGGGCGCGGCAGGGTCGGCGGCGGGCGGCGGCGGCGGCGGCGGCGGCGCGCCGGCCGCCAGGACGCCCAGATTGGGCATGAGCGTGGTGAAGGGGTACGCCGCGATCTCCGGCTGCGCCCTGCGCGGCCGTACCCTACCCTTAACCCTGGGCGCAACACGGTGGACGCGAGGTGCGCCGACCTGGGCACGCGCACTGCGCAGGATAGGCTGACAGGTTCTGGCAGCGCCCTGCAGCGCTTTCGTGGACACACCCGCTATTGCGGACACACCCCTCTGCAGACAGCGCTGAAGGCTGCTGGTAGCTCTCAGCCCCAGAGCAGGTGCGCGCCCGTGCGCTCACTCTGAGCGCGGCGGCAGCGAGCGGCGTCACAGCGCGCTCGCTGCTTTTACGGTCACGAAATGGCGTCTCGCGGCCACCAGACAGGCATGACTGCGCTGGATTGGGCGGGCGGGCGGAGCGCGCGCCGCGTGAGCGCGGCGAGCAGCGACGACTTGCCCGCATTGGGCAGGCCGACCAGGCCCACATCGGCGACCACGCGCAGCAGCAGCGCGAGCGCCGCCTCCTCGCCCGGCCCGCCCGCCGCGTCAGCCTCCCAGTTCGCGTCCTCCACCTCCGCCACGCCCTCGTCCTCGGCCTGCAGCGCGCCCCCGGCGTCGGTCGCCCGCGCCTCACTCCGTGCGCCAAGAAATCATGCTTGGGAATCGTTATGCTTCAATTTTGTTCTCCACGCGAAACACTATGCCGGTCCCCGCGCGCCTTCAGCGCTTGCTCGGCCTCAGTGGGCTCTGCATCTGCCTGCAGCATACTTGACGCGGCAGTAGGTAAGCACCGCCTCCTGCCGTCCACGGCCAGCGCACAGCCCGCGTAAGGGCCTTCCGCATGCGACGCAACCACGCCGGCGCCGCCCGCACCAGCCCGACGCCGCACCCCACGCAGCGGCGGACAAGCCCCCCGCCCAACAAGGCTTATATCAGACACCCCGCAGCGGCTGCACGCCTGCCGCTGCCGCCGCTGCGCCGGCCCCGCCCGCGCCGCGCCCTTCTTCGGCGGCGCCACCACGCCCGCGCCGCCGGCGCCGCCGCGCGCGACCACCAGCGTCTGCCCCGGCGCCAGCAGCTCGCCCAGCAGCGCGCCGCCGCGCCGGCGCTTGACGACCGTGCCGAGCGGCACTGGCACGCGCAGCGGCGGCGTCGTCGCGCGCCGCCTCAGCGCGCGCCTGCCGCACGCGCGCCCCGGTTGCCTCCCCGGTGCGGGCGTGCAGACCATTGGGCAGGGGCAGGCCATAGGTATGGACGACTCATAGGACCCAATGGGTCAGGCCATTCAGTGATGCCGCCATCCGCGCCATGTTGTAAGAATAGGCAACCTTGGCTGATAACATGTCGCCGAGAGCTGCATGCTTGCTGTTGCGCCATGGACCTTTGGCACGCGACGCAGGCTGCTACAGCGCGGCCGAGGACAGCCCCTCGGGGAGGGTCCCGAGCGCGCACAGGGGCCCCGCGCTGCCGGTCGCCGGGCTGCCCGCCGCGCCGCCCTTGCCGCACAGCCGCGGGCGCGCGTGCAGGTGGAGCAGATTGTCCAGCGCTGGGTCGGCCACCAGCCTGCCGCAGCACAGGCCCGCCGCTCTCAGCCCCTCCCGACAGCGCGTCTGCCCTGGGCGAGGCGTCCACGACCCGACCAAGCCCGGCCCGGCACGCCGCCCTCGGCTGCGGACTGCCACACAGCAGCCGGCACCACACAGAGGCGGCAGGCCGAGGGAAGCGCAGGGAGGGTGTGCAGGCGTCGGGCGGGCGGGGCGCGCACACGACGGACGCGCCCTCGGCGCCGTCGGCCGGCGCGGCCGCCGGCAGGAAGATCTGCTTGGGCGTGCTGCTGCGCGCGCGGTACTTGAAGTTCCGGACCGTCCGGCCCGCGCCCTTGGCCACCACCTCCCCGCGGCCGCCGCTGCCGGCCCTGCACAGCGCAGGCGTGTGGCGCGCTCTGGAAGGGTTGCCGCGGCGTGACGCGCTCTCTGACACGCCCAGCTTGTTGCCAGTGCACGGTGCAGCGCTGCGCCCTTGTCGGGAGCACGCACTTGACAGTGATGTTGACCGTGTCGAACACCTTGTGCGGCTCGTCCTCCAGCAGCCCTGCGTTGCCAATGCTTGTAAGTACCTCGCATGCTGCGCGGTGCGTTGCAGCTGCTGCCACTCTGCAAGCGCCGAGCCGCACGCTGCAAGTCGTCTGGCTTCTGCGCCTTCTTCTTCCCGGCGTGCACAGCGGCCCGCGCCGCAGAGCTGAGCTGCCGGCGCGCGAGCCTGGGCTCCCGCAGGAGCCTGAGCGGCTGCGAGACCAGCCACGCCGCACCGACGCTGTGCCTGCACGTGCGCTGCGGGAAGAGCAGGCGGTGCAGCAGCTGCTGCGACGCCGCTGGGAGCCCAGCAGCAGGCATTGCCGCAGTCGGGCTTGCCAGGAGGTCGACGTCACGCTCACCGCAACCAGTGCTCCATCACAAGTCCAACACCTCTCAAAAGAAAGCCGTGCTGCTCCACCCACTCCCCTTAGCCTTCACAGCGCCGCTAGCACTGGCGCACTCGTGACAGGGCTCGAGCTTGCTTGGAAGGGTTGGGCTTGATGATGTGGGCTCGACAGCCGAAGCCAGTGCGGCTTGTGACCAGAGGAGGTGGCTTGCTTGGTGAGGCTTGCCTCGGTCGACAGCATGTACTGGGCTCCACTCTGCATACCAAGCAACAAACAAGCCGCACGGTAGTGAAAGCGCCACTGCGCTTTGCCCGCGCGCGGAGGTACAAGCAGCAGGTCCAGCATGATGTCGGCCTGCACGGCCGCCGGCAGGCGCCTGGCCGTGCAGGCGCTGGCCGCGCACGAGCGCATGAGCTGCGTCGCGAGCTGCAGCGGCCGCTCCAGTGGCGCGGACGCAGCCCACGCGCGGCGGTCCGGCTGGCACGCGGTCAGCACGCGGCGGGCGTCCCACGTGGCGCGTGCGCGGCGCAGCTCTGCCCTCCGCGAGCTGGCGGAGCAGAAGCAGGAGCGGCAGGAGGCCGTCGTGGAAGCGCAGGTGGAGACAGGTGCAGGCCTGCTGTGGCTGCTCGTCCGACGTGTGTCTGTGCACGGCCTGCGTCTAGCTTGTAAACACTTTGCGGTCTGGAGCTGGCGGCCTGGCTGGTGTTCTGTGCTAGGAGTTGCAGTTTTGTGCGTGACACTCTGCTTGCTGTGGCTCGTGAGCGTGCTGCTCGTGTGCTGTGCGCTTGGCAGTCTCCTGGGCTTTTATGTGTAGCGCGCCCCTGGAGCGTCGCGCGCCCGTGCTGCCGCTGCATTGTGCCGTGCGAGGCAACGGTGCCACATCCACGTCCAGCCCCGTCCCAGGGCACAGTGCTCCAGCGCTAAAGCACGTGCGTGCCCCCGCAGTGACGGACTTGGCGTGGGAGTCGCCGCTGCAGATCATACGCTACCCCGACCCGCGCCTGCGAGCTCCCAACGCGCGCATAGGCGTGTTTGACGAGCGGCTGGCGCGGCTCTCGCGGGAGCTGTTTGAAGTTATGTATAACGGGTGCGCTGCTCCGTCGGCGTCAGACACCGCTTTTTTAAACGTGCTGTCTAGCCTCGAGCGTACAAGGTGTCAGACACTTTGCTCCATAGACTGGTGGGTCTGATAGTGGCTAGACGCGCGGCAGCAGGTTGTCAGTGCGCAGCTGCAGGTGCCCGCTACTGACTTGATTTTTTTTACAATACACATGCCTCTGACGTTGTGTGCGGTGGGCTTGCACTGGAGGTTGTGGGGCACAGTCTGGACTCACCGTGAAGCAGGCAGCGCGTGACGCGGAGCGCGCCCGTGCAGGGACGACGGCGTGGGCCTGGCGGCGCCGCAGGTCGGCGTGAACGTGCGGCTCATGGTGTTCAACCCGACGGGGCGGCGCGGGGACGAGGAGATCACGCTAGTGAACCCGCGTGTCATCAGCATCGGGCGCCAGCGCGTACTGGGAGACGAGGGCTGCCTCTCCTTCCCGCATATCTTTGCGCCGGTAGAGGTGCGGCCTGGGGCTCGGCGGCTGTCTGTTTGATCAGGGCCGCTGCTACAAGCACTTTTAAGTCGGCCATGGCGGGCCCTCCCTGGCGCTGCTCGCGCTTCTGATGAGGATGGCAAGCCGCTTGCGTGTCTGCTGAGCCTTGGCATGTCTAACGCGCTGAGTCTGCGCGCGCGGCTGGCCCGCAGCGCGCGCAGCGGGTCAAGATCCGCGCCCAGGACCTTGAGGGGCAGCCGATGTCGCTGACGCTCACCGACTGGACCGCGCGCATCTTCCAGCATGAGTTTGACCACCTCCAGGTGTGCTGCGGCAAGGGGTCAGGGTAACCTTCTCTACACGGTGGGTTTGCACAGCTTGCCCAGCTTCCAGCTGCATCACGTACAACCTGCAACTGCACATCGTGTCCTCAAGTCCGTGCAAGCGTGCATCCACCTGCCCACATGTAAAAGCGGCTGACAGGGGGGCCACAGCAACCCTGCCTAGCAGCCTGCAGAGGCCGGCTGCGTGAGGGCTGTGAGGGTGGTCCGCACGTGTGCAACAGAGGCGTCGGCATGCTGGGCGGCAGGGCGTGCTGTTCCACGACCGCATGGCGCCGACGGCGCTGGAGGCCGTGCGGGAGAAGCTGCTCGCACTTGAGGAGGATTTCCTGCGCGTGCATCCGGGCGCCCCCGTGCAGCGCGTGGCGCAGCTCGCCTGAGGCCGTGCCGCTCGAGTGTGAGAGGTGCAAATGTCTGCCGAGCCAGCATGGACGCAACTCTGGTGCGTGAGCTGCTGTGTCATGTGGTGAGAGGTCTGAGATGGAAAGGCGAGCTGCTTAGTGTGCAGAGGTGCTGTACATGATGGGTCAGCATTGCACACAAGTCTGTCACAACACATGGCATCACTCCCCTCACATGCATGGAGCACAGCGAACTTAGCTGCAGCTCCTGATGCAAGGGTCATGACAAGGAGGTGCATTGCGTGGACATTCGCAAGGCCTATGACACAGGGACGTCCAGTGCGGTCCTGCACAGCTCTGTTAAGGCGCCAGCATGCTCTCCAGGCGCCTCTACAGGCAAAGGCCGCTTATGCCGCGACGAGAAGTAGTGCTCCTCCAGCTCCTGCGCGACGCTCGCAATGAGATTGCCTGAAGACGTCATGCCCAACAGTCTTCCTTAGGAGCAGCACGAGAGCGATCCCGAAACTGCCAGCGCGCCTGCACGGTGCTGGCCACCTCGTCGCGCAGCGTGCGCAGCGCGGCCGCCGCGCCGTCCGCCGCGCCCCTGTGCGCCGCGCAGCGCTCCGCGACCGCGGCGTTCAGGCCGGCCGCGTCCGACAGCAGCGCGCGCCGCTTCAGCTCGGCCACCGTGCGCAGCAGCGACTGCCCCGCCGCCACCACCTTCTCCGCTAGCACTTCGACCATGTCGCCCGGCGCGCGCCGGTCCTGCGCCGCACGGCCCACTCCCTGGACACCTACAGCTATGACACGGTGCCTTGCCTCTGCCGGTGCCCCGCCAGCGCTTCCAGCACAGCGCTGAACACATGCTGCTCTCGGTGCAGGCGACACGGTGCCTACGAGTTTCATGAAGTGCATGGTGCACCACTCGAAAACAGCCCTGCGTGAATGCACTGGCACGCCGCCGCGCACGTCCAAAGCACACACAGAGCCAATCCTTTTTTTTTAACTTGGCCAGTTAATCTACCTCCGAAGCGTCCTAACCCGAGTCTGTTCCTGGGGGCCTTTTACGTGTTCCCTTGCCGCACAGCTGTGCAAGGGCTCTCCAACCGACAGAGCACACAGAGGCAGCGGCGGTGCGCACGGCAGGCCGCTTGGCTTCGTCGCCATCGTCAGCGATGCGAGCAGAGCGCACGAGGCTGGCAAAGTTGTCGGTGAGGGAGGCCAGGTCAGCCTCCACCCTCTGGAGGCTGATCTGCGCCATGCGCGACCCGTATAGGCGCCCCTAACAGTGGAGTTTCTGGGACTGCTGCACTTTAGGCTATCCCTCACGCGCTTGCAGCCATACGTAGACCGCAGTGTATAACATACAAGCGCATTGCTGATGGCGGTCTGTACAGCTTGTGATATCCTACACCAGCCAGTACGCAAGACTTCATCAGCGATGCGTACACACTTGTGCTTGCCTGCTGGCACCAGCAGTCTAGACTATAAATACATCCGTGAGAGCCAGGCTGCTGCGTCACTGAGTCAGGGCTCCCTGAACCCCGAGGGTGTTCCGCTGTAGGCGTCACAGCAAAATTTGGTGTGGCTACAGCATGATTATCAGGAGGCCAGCTCACAAGCGGTAATCTTGGTGTTGGTGCTGTTTGCAGGGTAAGGTGCAGAACTGAAGCTAGTGAGGTGCGCATAGCAGCGGGGGAGAGGCGCGAGTGGAGAGGCGCAGCGGTATGAGCATTGGTGCAGCAACGCCGCCGGCTGCGGCAAGCGACACAGATGGGGACGAGGACACCTGCAGGTGTGCGCTTGTTTGCGCTCCAACTTCTGTAGGCGCCTGCATACTCAGGCACCAGCAAGCTGAGCGCAGCCGGGCTGAGCACTGAGACAGAGGTGGACGCGCGCAGGATTTGCAGAGTTGAGGGATCGCCAGACGACCCGCTGTTCACGCCGTGCCTCTGCAGCGGCAGGTATATCTGTAGGCCTGCTCTCAGGGTCGCAGCCCCTCGGCGTTGCACGTGCGGCCGGCCCTGACGCAGGGCGCGGCCGGCGCAGCATGAGGCACGTGCACGCGCACTGCCTGGAGAGCTGGCTGGCGCACTCAAAGCGGCAGCACTGCGAGGCGCGACCCCCCGCAGTGCCCGAGCGGTGCTGGCTGCCGACGTGCACTCACACGCTGGTCACTGTGCGAGGTCGCCGAGCGGCCGTGACAGCGCGGTGCACGCAGGTCTGCAAGCGCCCCTTCAGCTTCACCCCGGTGTATGCGCCGGGCGCGCCCGCCACCCTCCCGCTGCATGAGCTGCTGCTGGGCCTGGGCCGCAGCGTGCTGCGCGGCTGCAAGAGCGCCGTGCGGGTGAGGCCCCTCGCGCACGAGCGCGCCCGCCCGGCCCCCTCGCAACAGCGCTAAAGCTCGGAGCGCTGCGCAGGTCTACGTCGTTGCGCTCGTCTGGCTCAACAGTGCGCCCGCGTGGCCCCTGCCAGGGGTGCTCAAGCGCGCTCTGCTGCTTTCACTCCAGCACGTGCCACCTCTGACTCGGTCTGTTGCGCTGCGGGGCGCAGTTGTGCCTCTGCTCACGAGCTACATGTGGCGCCTGGCGTTCAGTCGGTCCCTGCAGCAGGTGCCCAGTGCCTCCATGGCTCGCAGCAGACCTGCAGTCACTTGCCAGGCCTCGTTAGCCGCTGTCCAGGTGTTGGTTTTGATGTGGAGGCCATGCACCGATTGACTGTTCAGCCTCTTGCCTGTACAGGGGCTGACCACCATCCTGAGCCGCTGGCGCCCGCTGCTGATGACGGCCGACTGCATACAGGTGGTGCTCTGTCGCTGCCACTCAGCCCGCATCTGACACCCGGCTCTTGGTGTGCGTGTCTGCGCTTGTGAATTTCTCGAGCCCCTTGCGTGGACGGCTCTTCGCCTGCATGCAGTCACGTGCCCCCCCGCCTGTGCCCGCGCGCAGGGCCTGCTCATCTTCACGCTGCTCATCTGCTGGACGCTGTTCGCGTTTGCGGCGTACGACTTCCTGCGCCAGCAGTGGCACCTGCTGGCGCCGCACCCGCCCGAGCCCGCCGACCTGGTCGAGGGCGACGACCTCGCCCCGCACCCCGAGCCTGCGCAGCTCGCCGCCGCGCCGGAGGCCGACCCTCAGCATGCGGCGCCGCTTGCTCCGCGGGCCGACCTGGCGTTGCATCGTGCGGGTGATGCCGTGGCTGAGGCGCAGCGCGAGGAAGCGGCCGCCGCCGGCGCGGCAACCTGGCCCGGCGATGCGGAGCGCGCTCACCAGGCGCAGGCGCCCCAGCTGCAGGCGTCAGAGGCGTCTGGAGAGCAGGCGCATGGCGCACGCGTCGCGCGGAGGAGCGGTGCGGACAGCAGCAGCGACGAGGATTGGGCGGACGCCGGGGAACCGGCCGCGCCAGAGCTGGCTTCGCCCGCGCCCGGCGACGCAGGCAGCCCGACCTCCGCCCCGTCCGCTCCGCCGACCGACCCTCCGAGGGCCGCCGTGTGGCCGCCAGCGGCGGACCCCGGCGGCCCTGCCAGCAGCAGCGCGGCGGGCGGCGCGCGCTCAGAGGCGCGCTGGCGCGACCCCACGCGGCGGCCCATGAGCCCGGAGCGCTGGCAGGCGTGGGCGGATGGCATGGCCATACGCGGCCGCGCGGCGGCACCCCCCGCCGGGCCCTCCGGCGAGGCCCCCGCGGCGGCGCCCTCGGCCCCGCAGGCCGGCGCGGCTGGGCCGCCGCCGCACGCGCCGCCCCGCATGCTCAGGCGCTTCCGGCTGCGGCCGGCTGGCGCGGGCGCCGGCGAGGCGGCGCGCGCGCATGCGCCCGGGCCCGCGGCCGGAGCCGCGGCGCCCGAGCCGGGTCCGGGGCTCGGCGCTGGGGCCGGGCGCGAGCAGGGCAGGGCTGTCGAGCACGCGGGCACGCAGGCAGGGCCGGGGTTGGGGCAGGGCCCGGGCGAGGCCCGGCAGGCGGGCGCGGCCGGCGCGGCGCGGGCTGAGGCGCAGCCGGCGGCAGGCGGAGCCGCGGCGGGCGGGCCGCCGGCGGGCGCCGCGGCGCAGCGCGGCGTGCGCGATCGGCTGGGTCTGCGTCGGCGTTTCATGAACATGCGGCCGCGGCCTGAATTGGTGCGCGACGGGGGCGCTCCTGCTGGGGGAGCTGTGGGGGATGCTGGTTGCGCTGCCTATGCTTGCGCTTCGCGCGGTCCCAGCCTTCAAGCTGACTCCGGTGTTGATGTGAGAGCACGTGTTCTGGCCCTGCTTACCGTGGGCTCGCACCAGGGATGGAGCGACGTGCTCGCTGTCTGCGCATTCTTGGGGATGCAGCAGCGCCCGCCGTCAAGCCTGCCAGCGCACCCAGCGGACAGAGGGGCAGGCGCAGGCGGAGCCGCGGCGCGGCCGTCGTCGGCGTGCAGCGACCCCGCATGCGCGGCCGTGGCCCCAGGCGCACACGCCGCGCGGCAGGTGCGCGTGGAGGTGCACGGCGCGGCGCCGCGCGGCGCCGGCGGCGCGGGCGGCGCCGGCGGCCAACTCGGGCAGGGCCACGGCGGGGCCGGCGCGGGCGCCGCGGGCGAGGTCCGCGTCGTGCTCAACCTGATGGACCTGCTCGGCATGAACTCTGTATTCCAGCTCCTGGAGGCGCGCGCCCGGGCCCCTGCCTTCGGTAGGGTAGAACCCTACCCTATGCATGCAGTTTTTACGGATTACGGCCGCGCGGCGGCGCCCCGCGAGCGTAGCGGGTCAGGTCCGGCGCGGCGCGGCGCGCGCCGCTCGCGGTGCCCGGCGCGCGCGGGCGCCGTCGCTGTCGTTGCGCTTGTCGCGCCTGCCCGGGGTTGTGTCGCGCAGGCCCGGGAGCGCCGCCCGGGCCCGGGCTGAGGGTCGCTGCGCGCGCGCGCAGCACGCGGCAGTCGTGCTGGCCTGGTGCAGCGTGCTGATCGGCGGCGGCCTATGGCTGCCGGTCGCGGTGGGCCGCGGCGCGCTGCTCGCGGCCGCGCCGCTGCTGCCGCACGCGGCGCCGCCCGCGTGGCTGCACGCCCTGGCCGGCCAGCCGGGGCCGCGCTGGGCGCCTGCGGCCGCCGCCGCCGCCGCCGCGCTCGGCAATGCCACCCAGGTGCGGCCGCTGGCCCAGCAGCGGCCCAGCGCGCTGGTCGGTTTGCAGGCATGGGCGCCCTGCAGCGCGTGCGTCGGTGCATTGCTTTCTCACGGCGCATGCGCATCGTGGGCTCCTTGGCGTGCATGCGCTGCCGACGGCCCCCTGCTGCGCCGCCTCCATGCGCAGCCATCGGGGACCGTTGGATACCCGCCCGCGCGTTTGCACGACCGCGCAGCCCAGCTGCCCTGCCGCGCTGCTCCGCAAGCATGCAGGGCGGCTGCAGCGCGCCTGGCAGGCGCCAGGACGTTTTGATAGGGCTGCACTCGCCGGCGCGCTGCGCAGGCCGGGGGCGGCGCGGCGGCGCGCGCGCTGGGCAGCGCGGCAGCGCGCGGCGCGGGCGGCGGCGGCGGCGCCGGCGCGCAGCGCGCGCTGCCGGCTGCGCTGGAGCGCATGCTCGCCGAGCTGGAGGCGCAGGCGGCCGGGCCGGGCGTAGCCGACTGGCTGTGCCTGGGCGTCGGGTACTGCCTGCTGGCGCAGGCGGCCGCGCTGGCGGCCGTGGTCGCACTCGCCTGGAACGTGGCGCGGCGCCGGCGCGGCTGGGCGCCCGCCGCGCTGCGCGCGCGCGCGGAGCCGTACGTGCGCCGCGCGCTGGTGCGCGCCCGCGCTCGCGCGCCTGCGCATCTGCTGCGCGGGCCGATGGCGCCAGGAAATCTGCGCTGCGCCGGTCCTTGCGGGGCGGCGCCCATGCAGCAGGCTTGTGTGTCAGGCAAAACGGCAAGGAATGCGCCCTGCTGTGTTACATTGTTGCTGCACTGAAATGTGGGCACGCACGTGCCTTGTACCGACAGACGCAGTGCTTGTCCGTCTTGCTACGGGTGTCAGCACGTGTCACCCGAGCTGGCGGCACGGGCGCAACGCGGCGCAGCCGCCCCACCCACGTGCGGCAGGAATACCTATACCCTACATCCGTGGCGCAGGTGGGCGCCAAGGTGGCGCTCGTTGTCGCTGTGGAGCTGCTGGCGCTGCCGGCCGCGCACGATGCCTCCCTGGCCGTGTATGCACAGTAGGGATACCTAAACCTATGCCCTATGGCGCAGGTGGGCGCCAAGGTAGCGCTGGTTGTCGCGGTGGAGCTGCTGGCGCTGCCAGCCGCGCACGGCGCTTTCCTGGCCGTGTGCGCGCGGCCGCTGTTCGCGGGCGGCGGCGGCGGCGGCGGCGGCGGCGGCGCGCAGCCGCCACCGCGGCCGCCCAGCGCGCTGCTGCTGCTGTCGCCCATGAGCGGCCTGCTGCTCAACTGGCTGGCTGGCACCGCGTTTATCATGGGCGCCGCGTGGTTCCTGTCGGTGCGCGCCCGGCCGCCGCAGGCCGGTGGGGCGCGAGTTGTGCGCCGCTGGCTCGTGCGCAAGGGTGTGTGCTCATATTGCAGTGCAAACAGTTGCAGCTGGAGCGAGGTGCGGGAATGAGTGTGCTTCCTAGCAAGGTATGCATAGTTTCCTAGCCTTACTTTCGTGGTGGCTACTGTCCGCTCCACTGCCTACACAGGCGGGCGGTGTCCAGGATGTCTCGGCTGTGCTGACGACCAGGGCGCGCCGATTGTGTGAGACATCACGGATCGATTGCGTGCAGGTGCTGCGCGGGCTGTTGCACCCGGCCGCGCTGCCCTGGCTGCGCGACCCATACGATCTAGAGGACGAGTCCTTCCGCGAGCTCTGGGCCGCGCCGCTGGGCGCGCAGCTGGCCGGGTCGGCGCGCAGCTTCGCCGTGGTCGCCGCGGCGACCGTGGCTGCCGTGCACCTGCCGGTGCGCGCGGCTGCCCCCGCTGCCGCCAAGGACGGTTGCAGGCTGCTTAGAGCGCAGAGGGCCGCGCCAGGGTGTGCAGGCGGGAGCGCCAGAGTGCGCCGCTCGCTGCAGGAGCGCAGCTGTGGGTCTGTGCACGCCGATGCAGGGCGGGCTGAGAGCGCATGCCTGCGAGCGTGCTAAGCGGCGCGCTGCGGCGCGGCGGCCGTGCAGGCGCGCCTGGCCGCGCGCGCGGGCGTGCTGCCGCTGCGCTTCCAGCTGGCGGGCGTGGGCGGCGACGTGCCGGCCGACCTGCTGCTCTTCCACGTGCTGTTCCCCTTCACGCTGCCGCACCTGCACGCGCGCGCCGCGCTGCGCGCCGCGCTCGGCCTGTGGCTGCGCGGCGCGGCGGCCGCGCTCGGCCTGGCCGGCTACCTGCTGCCCGCGCCGGCAGGCGGGCGGCCGCGCGCGCCTGCCGTGGGGGCCCTAATGGCCGCGCCGGCGGAGGGCGCCGGGGAGCAGGAGGCCGCGGGCGCGGGCGCGGAGGAGCCGGGGGCGGCGCAGGCGGCGGGCGCGGAGGACGGGCCGCCGGACGGCCAGGGGGAGGCGAACGCGGTGGCGGCGCGCGAGCGCGCGGTCGCGCCGCGCGTGGCGCTGCTGTGCGCCGGCATGCTGGTGTCCCTGGTCGCCGCCAACACGGCGCTGCTGGCGGGGCCGCTGGCGCTGGGCCGCGCGGCGTTCGCCGCGGCGGGCCTGCCGCTTGCGCGCCACGACCTGTATGCGGCCGCCGCGGGCGGCTACCTGCTGTGGGCCGGCCTCGCGGCCGGCCGCGCGCTGGCCGGCCTGGCCGCGCTGCGCAACGTGCGGCGCTGCACGGCGGCCGTGGGCGCCTGGGCGGGCCAGGCCGCGCGGCTGGCCGCGCTGGGCGCGCTGGGCCTGGGCCTACTGCCGCTGCTGGTCGGGCTCAACCTGGACCTGGCCATGCAGCCCTTCCGGCGCGCGCCCCCCGCAGACCCTAGGGTGTAGACCCCTGGCCTGCTGCCGCTGCTGGTCGGGCTCAACCTGGACCTGGCCATGCAGCCCTTCCGACGCGCGCCCCCCCGCAGACCCTAGGGTCTTGTGCCTGACCCCGCACCCTTCTGTGGCCCAGCCTCTTGCCTGCCGTGTCCCCCGCGAGGCGGCGCGCTGGGCGCGGGGCTGCCGCTGCCAGTGCCAGAGGCCTAGCCATGCAGCCTCGCCATGACTCCGCCTTACCATGAGTCAGCCTCGCCATCACGCCTCCCTAAGAAGCGCCAGCCAACGCAAGACGCTGCGACGGGCCGGCAGGCCGCCGCCGCGCGCGCCGCTGGCGCTGGTGCTCTGGGGCGACTGGGCCATGGGTCTGCTCGCGTCCAAGCTGGCCTTCTTCCTGGCAGCCGGCACGCCCGAGGCGGCCGCGCGCGCTCCGCCGGGCTCCCTGCGCGCGCGCCTGGGCGCGCTGCGCGAGCGGGTGCGCAGCCGCGCGGCCCCGGCGTCGAGTTTCGCGGTCGCACAACGGTCGCACGACCTAACCCTGGCGCGCTCCGCCCCCCCGCAGGGCTGGACGCGCGCGCCGTTCTGGCCCACGCTGACTGGCGTCCTGCTGGCGCCGACCGCGGCAGCCGCCGCGGCGCTCGCTGCGCCGGCGGCCGCGCTGCGCTTGCTGCCGCTGCTGCCGGGCGGCGGCCCGCGGCTGCCCGGCGGCGCGCGCGAGCACGCGTGGCTGGCGGAGGCCGTGCTGGTGGGCACTGCGGTCGGCGCGCTGCGCGCGCGCGCCGCACTGGCGGCCTGGGTGGCGCGCGTGCACGCCGAGCGGTGCGGCCCACATGCACCGCTGCTGTCCCTCGCAGGCTCTCGGCTGCGCGCGCCGCGCCGCGCGTGCGGTCTCCGCGAGCAAGTGGGACTGGCAGGTTCGCGCCGAGCCACGCGGCGGCCGCAGCGCTGCGCGCGCCGCTCGCGCCAGCGCAGCGGGATGTGCATGGCATTCAGGTTTTGTGCCAGGTCGGGCTGACCTTGGAGCAGACCCCATGTGGCCTCCTGGCCAAGGTTGCCCCTGCTTTCAGATCCATCCTGAGTCTGCCACTGAAGCAGGCATTGGCGGTGCCGCTCACTGGCAGCGAGCCCTGTTGCTTGGCGCAGCCGTTGGCGGGGTGCGCTGAGGGTCCCGCGTGTGCCGACGCTGCGCAGGTACATGGTCGGCCGCCGCTTGAATAACCTGGGCGAAGCGCAGCGCGCGCGGCCAGCCGCAGGCGCCGCCTGAGGCGGCGCCTGCCTCGGCGAGCATGCAGGCTGCGGGGTGTGTTTATTGGAGAGTGGTTGGGGTGTTGCATGTTGGGGGTTACAGCGGGGCGCCTCCTAGCTAGGAACGCACACATGTGCTTCTTTGTATGTGCGCCGCGCGGGCAGGTATAAGATAGTGCTCTGGCATGTTTGCCAACTTGCAGCGCTGCTGGTTGGGGCCGGTGTTTGGTGGCGTGCCAGCCTGTACGGCCCTGCGGCTCGGCGCGGGTCTCAGTGTAGGTTGTCTGTTGTGTCGAGAGCGGGCTGCAGCAGTGTGTGCCATGGGAAGAAAAGGCAGCTCGGCCACATGCAACGAAAGCTCCTCTGAGGATCAGTTCACATTCACTAGTGTCAGCTAGCGCTCATGCTGAGCTGCAGCATCAGGGCTGAGGCCCTGGCCAGGCACGTGCAACCAGGACTGGAAAACAGCTTGCAGCTTTAAGGGCTGTTCTGCTGTACAAACAGACTTTTGCACTTCGCCTCCTCTGATTGCTAGTAGCACAGGCCGGGCTTAAGGCACCGAATTTGCACACACGTGCTGTGCGGCCTTGGGCGGCGGCGGCTGAGGGCCGGCGAGCTTGCGCGGTCAATGTCAGCTTGAAAAGCGCTGGGCTTGCTGCTACAGGGAAAGTATGGTGTCAGGCGGCGGCCCAATTTCGCGGTGGCCGGCCATCGCCAGCGCAAACGGCCGCTTCATCCTCACGCCAGCCGCCACAACCGTAAAGGTGTATAGCGCAGTTAGCGGCGCGCTCACGGCCGTGCTCACAGGGCACGTGGCGGAGGTGACGGCCGCAGTCTTGGCGCCCAACACCGAGTCGCAGGCGCGGCCCTGGTGTCGTGGCCGCCGAGGCCCCCAGCGTTACTGTGCACGGCAGTGCTGGCAGTTGCTTTGCCGGCTGTCCCTGCTGCACTCCCAGGCCAAGAAACTGCATGGACGTGCTCGTTCTGAGTCATACACGCCTCCGTCAGTAACAGTTAGCGCGCGCTCTGAGCTGCCCACACCGAGCAGTGACTGCGTGCCTCTGTCAAACAGCAGCAGCTTTGGGGCCTGGCCTGGCAAGGGCGCCGTGCACGGCGGCAACCCACCCCGCAAGCACCGGCCGCTCTCGCGCTGCAGGTGTGGACCGCGTCGCTGGATGGCACGCTGCGCCTGTGGGACTTCCTGGCGGGCGCCGAGCTGCAGTGTATCGACCTGGGCGACGCCATCCACAGCATGGTGTGCGCCCGGCCCGCCCGCTCTTGGTCGGCGGCACGGCGCGGCTTTATTCGCGGCCGTCTGCGCACCGCATGCCAGCCGGCGCCATGGCATATGTCGGCGCCGGCGACCCGCCGCCCGCCGCCGCCCTGCTCTGCGGCCGTGCCGCCGGCCATTGCACGCCGTGCAGAGCACAGGCTGCGACCCGGCGCGCCGCGCCGCGCGCACGCGGACCGCCCCAAGCGGCCCAGGCCCCGGACCCACGCGGCGAGCCGCAGCGGGGCCGGAGAGGCAGCGCAGACAGCGCGGCCGCGTGCGCGCGCAGGTGCTGGCGCTGGCGCGGCTGCGCAGGCAGCGCAGCGAACGCACGCCTACATAGGCGAGGCGGTTAGGGTCAGGGTTGACTTGCATGGCGCGCGTGCAGGTGCTGGCGCTGGCCGGGCGGCACGCGTATGTGGCGCTGCGCTGGGGCGAGCGTGGCGGCGGCGGCCGCGGCCGCGTGGCCGGCGTGGACCTTGCCGCCGGCCGCATGCTGCCCGGCCGGCTCGCCGTCAGCCGGCCCGGCCCGCTGGCGGTGCGCGGCGGCGCCCCCGCAGCGGACAGCCCACGACCGCATGTGAATTGGTTTGCGCGAGAAGTGATGCTGCGCGCGGGAGCCGCAACCGATGCGCCCTGCGAGCGCGTGCAGCGCGGCGGCTCTCCCGCCTCTGTGCTGCCATGTACGGGGGACGGCGTGCAACGCGCTAGGGCTAATTTTTGCCCTGCACGCAACGAGGAGTGGGGCACTGCGCTCGAGGCCCGCGCCGCCGCGCGCGCGGCAGGCAAGCGGCAAGGGCAACTACGTGGCCACCCTGGACAAGCACACGCTGCACCTGTGGTCGGCCGCGCGCCCGGAGCAGCGCATCGCCCTGCATGCGACCAAGCGCCTCACGGTGTGCGCGCGGGGCCCCGGGCGGCCCATTTGGCATCCCGCGCGGGAGTGAGACGGCGGGTGCTGAGCCGCGGTGGACGCGCCTCATCCTGCGGCACCTCTGCCCAATGGCAGCCATCTGTCTTTGACGCGAAGGCGTGAAGAAAGCACAGGCGTGCTTTCAGTGGCTGCGAGCGGTCCTCGGGGCGGCCTGAGCTTGGGCAGCACACTAGCAGGCAGGCGCAACACCGCGGCGGCCGCACGCCCTGCCCGTCGTGTGAAGCGCAGCGGGGCCTCACGTTTGAGACAGCACCACTGTGTGCCGGCCCGCGCTGCATGGCGGTCCGTCCCCGCACGTCTTCCCAAGCCGCCCCTGCTCGGCGCTGACCGAGCGCGCGTGCACAGTGCGTGGCGCTGGACGCGAGCGAGAAGCGCGTCGCGGCGGGCGACGCGAGCGGCCGCATCAGCGTCTGGCACGGCTTTGCGCCGGCGGTGGCCGCCGCCTACCCGGAGGATGCCGGCGCGGCGCCCATGGAGGGCGTCGACGGGGGCGCCCCCGGCCAGGGTCAGGGTCAGGGCTTGCTGAATCCCCTGCGCGCCGAGCCCGACGACGGCGCCGCAGAGGACGCCGATGCGGATGCCGACCTCGCTGACAGCCCCGAGCCTGGCCAGCCAGCGCCCGCCGCGCGCAAGGCCGCCGAGCGGCGGCGCCTGGGCGCGCGTGCGCCCGGCGGCGGCGGGCGCGTCGGCGGCGGCGGCGGAGCTTTTGCGGGCCCGGATGCTGGGCTGCCGCGCGAGAGCCTGCACTGGCACGCGCACGCGGTCGGCGCGCTCGCATTCGGCGCTGATGCGCAGGGCGTGTACATGCTATCCGGCGGCCTCGAGGCCGTGCTGGTGCGGCGCGGCGCGGGCCCCGCCTGCTGCAGGGTTTGCATAGGGTTCACGTAACAGGCGTAAGATGACAGGAGTGCATACCGCAGCGCGGGCAGAGGAAGGCGGTGCCGGTCGCATGCGTCCCGGCCGCGGCGCGCGGGCGGGCCCGCCGCGCGGGCGCTTGATCGGGCGCGCGTCCTCCCGCAGGTCGCCTGGCAGCTGGACACGGGCAAGCGCACGTACCTGCCGCGGCTGGCCGGCGCGCTGACCGCCATCGCGCCCGTCGCGCGCGACCCCGCGCGCTACGTGCTCACGCAGGCCGACAACACGCTGCGCCTGGTGCGCGCCAGCACGGCCCCGGCAGCCACGCCTCCGCGGCCGCTCTGGCCCCGCGCGTGGCGCGCGCCGCGTGGTGCCCGCCGCCGGCGCGCGCTCTGCGCCATGAGCGCCGCTCGGGGCATGCTTGCCGCTGCGGATCCGGTGTGCGAGCGGCGCCGGGCGCAGTCCTGCGGCTTGCCGGCTCTGGCTCGGTGCCACCGGCGCCAAGCGCACCCGCCCTGGCCATCACACATTTCTCACTCCTGCCTTGTAGTGTAGTATATGAAGCCCCGCGCAAAAGCATGGCGACACACTTAGCGCGCCATGGTGGTATAAAGAATTGTATTGTGGCCGCAGGTGAACCTGGCCACCATGCGCGTGGAGTGCTCGGTGCACGGGCTGCGCCCGGAGCCTGTGCTGGCGCCCGGGCAGCCGCGGCCGCCGCCGGGCGCCGCGGCCGCGCTCGCGCCCGGCTCCGGCGCGCTGGTGGTGGCCGGCGCGCATGCGCTGCTGCAGTTCTACGACGCGGCGCGCGACCGGCACGTTGACAAGCTGCAGGCGCGCCGGCGCGGCCGGCCCCGGGCAAGGGGGGGGAGGGGCGGCCCCGGGCAAGCCGGCAAGGGAGCCAGCTGGGCGTGTTTGCAGGGCGCCGGGACTGACTGGGACGCGTGGGCGAGGGGTGCGGAATGTGCCAGCAGAGCTGTCGCCTGAGGACCATGCCTCGGCATCGCCTGGCACCTGTGCACATCGCTCTTGACATGGCGACAAAGGAGCTTCCTCAGCCGGCACTGGGTAAATGAGGCACCTGGCCCTCTCGTCGATACCTACCCCGCCTGCCGCCTCAGGGCACTCTGTGCCTCCACTGCACCTCAGCCTGCAGCCCCCCAAGCCTATTTGGCAACGCCCGGCAGCGCCGAGGACCGCGCGCGCGCGCGGCGCGGCAGGTGGCGCCGCGCAACGCGGTGTCGCTGACCGAGCGCGACGCGGCCGAGCTCGGCGGCCTGTACGGCCCGCCGCCCGCGCCGCACGTGACGCACGCGGCGTTCGCCGGCGACGGCGCCGCGCTCGCGACCGTGGACGTGCGCGCCGACGCGGGCGCCGCCGGCAGCGCCGCAGCCGTGCTGCAGTTCTGGGACGCACGCGGCGGCGGCGGCGGCGGCGGCGGCGGCTTTGTGCTCAACACGCAGGTCGCCGATCCGCACCAGTGCGCCCCGGGACGGATGCAGGGCTGCAAGAGTGCACGCAGAGCCTGTACCCGCAAAGCGTCTCTGCCCGTGCCAAGCAGAGCTCAGAAGCGGCGGGGTGCGAGCACGTGCCCGGACATCCCGTGGCGCACTCCCCGTGACTTGGGGCTGTTTGAAGGTGTTTGCGGGTGCGATGCGAGCGCGCTGCAGCGGTCACGCCGCGCGCAGGGGCACCGTGACCGGCCTGGCCTACCACCCGAGCGCGGACCAGGCGGTGACGACCGGCGAGGAGGGCACCTTCCGCGTCTGGGCGCGCGCGGCGGCGCCCGCGCGCGGCCGGGGCGCCGCCGCCGGCGCCGGCGCCGCGGCCGGCGCGGCGGGCGCGCCGGCGCCCAAGGGGCACTGGCTGTGCCGCTCGGTGGGCTCGTACCGGGACGCGCCGATGACGGCGGCCGCCTTCAGTGCGGATGGCAGCCTGGTGGCCGTGGCGGCCGCCGACACGGTGTGCTGCGGCCCGGGCTGGTCGAGCGGGCGCTGCTGGCAGTGCATGGGCTTGCACGCCCCTTCAGATTGCTCGCCGTGCTTCGGTCTGCTTGCATGGATTGTGCAGAGATGTGATCGTGTTCATAGGGAGGCGCTGGGACTGGGTCATGGAGACAGCGCTGGACAAGAGCAGTCCGGTTGTATCCTGGCATGCGTCTTACGGCGGCTGCCGGCTTCCTGCAAGGCCAAGTTCAAGGAGGCCAGCAGCAGCCCCTGCATGATGCAGCATTGGATTGAGAACAAGGTGTTGAAAACCCAGAATCGCGCCAGGGCGGCTGTCGAGTCGGCGTCTATGCTGGCGCTCACGTCAGGCGCGGTCTGGTCGTCTGTCTGTAAGGTGACATGGTATCGGACACATCCATGCGTGCCTTGCCCCCCTGCGTGTGCGCCCGATCCAGCGCCGGGCGCGCCGGCGCGCAGGTGACGCTGTGGGACCCGAGCGCCAACACGCTCGTGGCCGTGCTGCCGCCGCCGGCCGCGCACGCGCCCGGCGCGCCCTTCGCGCGCCTGGCCTTCGTGCCGGGCACGCCGTACCTGGCCGGCGCGTCCGCGCCGGCGCCGCAGGCGCCGCCCGGCGCGCCCGGCACGCTCGCCGTCTGGAACCTGCTATCGGCGGCGCTGTGGTGGTCGCACGCGGTCAGCGTGACCGCGCTCGCCGCCGACCCGGGCGGCGGCGGCGGCTTTGCGGTCGCGCTGCCGCCGCTGCCCTCGCGGGCCGCGCCCGCGGCCGGCCGGCCCGGCGGCGGGGAGCCGGGCGGCGGCGGCGCCGCGGGGGACGGGGCCGGCCAGGGCGCTGCACCGCGCCTGCCGAATGGCGCGCCGGCGGAGGCGGCTGCGGCGCTTGCAGACGCGGTGCACGCGCAGGCGGCCGTTGCCGGGGATGATGGCCAGGCGGGCGCGCACGCGCGTGCAGAGGCGGGCGCCGACGCGCGGCTGGTGGGGCCCTCCGGCGTGGTCCCGCACACTCCAGAGGGCTTGCATGGGCCCGCCGGCCGCGGCGCAGGCCGCCCTACCACCGCCGTGCGGCCAGCGGCAAGCTCCGCCGGCGCCGCGGCCGCCGGCGCGGTGCTGCTCTTCGACGCCGCGTCGGCGCGGCCAGCCGCGGCGTGGGCGCTGCCGGGCGCGCGCGCGGCCGCGCTGCTCTTCGCGCCGCCCGGCACGCCGCTGGCGGGCGCGGGCGCGGCGCTGGCGCACCCCGGCGCCGGCAGCGCCCCTGACGGCACTGCCCAGCGGGCCGCCGCCGCCGCCTCGCCGCTGCTCATCCTGACCGAGGACCGGCGGTACGTGGTGGCGCGGCCGGCCGGCGCGGCCGGCGCGGCGGCGCGCGCGCCCGCGCTGGCGGAAGCAGGGGCGGTGGCGGAGCGCGGCCAGGGCGCGGTCGGGTACGAGGCCGCGTTTGGCAGGCTGCAGGAGGCGGCGCAGCTCGGCGCGCCCGCGGCGGCGGCCGCGGGGGCCGCGGCGGCGGACGCGGCGGCGGCCGCGGCCGCGGCCGCGGGCAGCTGGCGCGGCCTGTTCGACGCGCCCTCGCACGCGCTGCCGCCGCTGTCGGTGCTGTGCCCGGCCTTCCTGGAGCTCATGGTCGGCGCGCGGCAGGCGCCCGCCGAAGACGAGTGACGCGTCCAGCCCGCTCACCTTGCTTTTGTTCCTGAGCGGGTTCCGCCATGACGAGCGCTGTGTCTTTCCCGTGCATTTGTCCATGCACATTGCACAGTCCCAGAAGTCCGAGTCAATAGGCTGACTTCTGGTGGTTGAGCAGCGCGGGCCTGCATGTGAATTCATGCAAAAAAGTGCTTTGGGCCAGCAGCAGAGCGGGTGTCCAGCAGCAGCATGCCTGGCAGAGCGAGAGCGGACATGCCCCGTCAACACTTGTTACTGGTCCAGAGAGCACCACTATAAGGATGAGAGCCGAGGCTGAGCCAGCAAACAGCCCGCAACGCACGACACACAGCCACAGCAGCAGACGCGCCCCAACTGCAGCCGCCGTGGCAGCATTCTGATATTGCTGGCCAGGCAGCAGGCAGGGCACTGAAGACAGCTCGACACGTCAGCAACTCCACCCGCACCACCACAGACCCCGCCAGACCCACACAGGCGCCGCAGTTCGACAAAGCACCCAGGCAGGCTCCACGTCACTCGCGACGCCAGGGGAGCTAATGACTAAGCTGACCCCCGCTCTCCGCCCTCAGGCATCCCCAGCGCACCCAGCGGCTGCACCACCACACAGGCTAGGACCGCGCTGACAGCATCATCCCACCCTACCCTACCCTACTGCTGCATCTCCGCCATGAAGCGCTCGTACTCGCTGTGCACGGCCTCCTCCTGCGGCAGCGGCGGAGGAGGCGCGTCGCCCGCCGGCAGCGGCGGCGCCGCCTCGCCGCCGGCCGCCGCCGGCAGCGGCGGCGGCGGCGCCTCGCCGCCGTTCGCCGCCGGCGCGGGCGCGGCGTAGCCGGGCGCGCCACCGTAGCCGGGCGGCGCGGCGGCTGCTGCGCCGCCGTAGCTGGGCGGCGCGCCGGTCGGTGCGCCCCCGTACGTGGGCGGCGGCGCGCTGTAAGCGGCCGGCGGCGGGTAGCCCGCGTACCCCGGCGGCGGGGCGCTGTACCCCGGCGCGGGCGCGGCGCCGGGGTACCCTGGGGCTGGCGCGGCGCCGGGATACCCTGGCGCGGCGCCGGGGTACCCTGGCGCGGCGCCGG
>JAABUU010000688.1_pt1 | contig 71715 bp, 60 predicted proteins | sample 5559301 | NCBI WGS metagenome assembly JAABUU01 (sample SAMN10711884, study PRJNA513360) | rock metagenome | isolation source: Antarctica rocks | place: Antarctica: Victoria Land, Richard Nunatak white
AGATCTGCAAGCGCTGCCTCAATTGAAGCCATATTGAATTTGTAATTGATTTTTGAAGAAAGATGAAAGTAGTAAAGTGGGGTGTGCACGGGACCGGAACGTGCATCGGGCCGGGAATACTCCTACTCTAATAGTTAATTACGCGAAACATTTCCACTACCTTAAACGCCCTAACCACTACATCACAGCCAGACAAGCTCCAATACGTTTACAACGTACAAGAAGTCCACCGAAGAAACACAGCACCATCTCCTGCAGCTTCGACAATTTCTCCGAACTTAAACGCGCTGGTACACCAGAAATACAGTCTTGCTGTACAACCCAGCCAAGGGCCTTACTCCCCCAGGCTCTTAGAGGATGGCTCCCTCCAAAGTTGGCCGGCCCAAGTCTACCAGGACATCGTCAGACACGTCCATGACTGACGTAAAAAATAACACCAACGGTCGAAAGTCCGCAAATCATGAGGAAGATATGGTGGTACTTTCCCCAGTTCCTTCCCCGTCCTACGTGTTTCTATATTAGACATAAGATCCAGTGATTGGCCAAGGCCTTGCTGACTATTATATTCATAGAACAATCAAGAAACGCCAGATCACTCCGTATGTGTTTATTTCCTGGCTTTGCAAAATTGCTTTTATCCCCAAATGCTTACATGCCTCCCAGGATTCCGATACAAACCCAAATACAACTGCTAGCAGTGTAGCGGGCGATACTATGCAGCACGATGGTCGTAAGCGAAGGTCAGAAGCAACACAGCTACGGAAGAGCGTGTTCGGGAAGAAACATAACCGACTTGATGAATCAAAGGTGGGGCATCTTCTATTGAACGACCTGCTATTACAAGACTTATACTAATACATCCACATCATCATAGGAAGACGATTCCATTCGACGATTTCGCTACCTTCTAGGACTTACGGATCTATTCCGCCACTTTATAGATGCCAGTCCAAACCCTCGCATCAAAGAGATCATGGCCGAAATCGACCGTCAGAACGATGAAGAGGCAGATAAGGGCAAGAAAGGTCATGCGAGAAAAGGCGGTGCTGCAGCGGAGCGGCGAAGAAGGACAGAGCAAGAAGAGGATGCTGAGCTGCTCAAAGACGAGAAACGCGGGGGGCAAGCTGAAACCATCTTCCGCGAGTCTCCAGCCTTTATCAAAAATGGTGAGATGCGTGATTATCAGGTGCAGGGCCTGAATTGGCTGGTATCGCTGCACGAAAACGGTATCTCAGGTATTTTAGCGGACGAGATGGGTCTAGGCAAGACACTGCAGACCATCGCATTCCTTGGCTACCTTCGACATATTTCCAACATCACAGGGCCCCATCTAATCGTTGTACCAAAGTCAACGCTGGATAACTGGAAGCGCGAGTTCACAATGTGGACACCGGAAGTAGATGTTTTGATACTTCAGGGTGCCAAAGACGACCGGCACCAGCTAATCAATGACCGACTGATCGATGAGAAATTCGATGTTTGTATAACGAGCTACGAGATGATTCTCCGAGAGAAGACCCATTTGAAACGATTCGCCTGGGAATATATTATCATTGATGAAGCTCACCGTATCAAGAATGAAGAATCCTCTCTAGCTCAAATCATTCGTCTCTTTACATCCCGAAATCGGTTGCTGATTACGGGCACACCTCTTCAGAACAACCTACACGAACTTTGGGCATTGCTGAACTTTTTACTGCCGGATGTTTTTGGCGATTCCGAAGCTTTCGACTCCTGGTTTTCGAGCCAGAGTGCGGATCAAGACACTGTCGTTCAGCAGTTGCACAGAGTACTTCGACCCTTCCTTCTACGGAGAGTGAAGAGCGACGTGGAGAAGAGTTTACTGCCAAAGAAAGAAGTAAACTTGTACATTGGTATGTCAGATATGCAAGTCAAATGGTATAAGAAGATCCTTGAAAAAGACATTGATGCTGTCAACGGTGCTGCTGGAAAGCGCGAGTCCAAAACTCGTTTGTTGAATATTGTCATGCAATTACGAAAATGTTGCAACCATCCTTATCTTTTCGAAGGGGCTGAGCCGGGTCCTCCATATACGACCGACGAGCACCTGATCTATAACGCGGGAAAGATGCTTATGCTCGACAAGATCTTGGTACGGATGAAGAGACAAGGCAGTAGAGTCCTCATCTTCTCTCAGATGAGCAGAGTACTTGATATTCTTGAGGATTACTGTGTGTTCCGAGAGCACAAGTACTGCAGAATTGACGGTTCAACTGCGCACGAAGACCGCATCGCTGCAATTGACGATTATAACAAGCCAGGCTCCGAGAAGTTCGTATTTCTTCTTACCACCCGAGCTGGTGGTCTGGGCATCAATCTTACGAGTGCCGACATCGTCATTCTTTTCGATAGCGACTGGAATCCCCAAGCAGACTTACAAGCGATGGATCGTGCACATCGAATAGGGCAGACTAAGCAGGTTGTGGTTTTTCGTTTCGTTACTGAGCAGGCAATCGAAGAAAAGGTCTTGGAACGAGCAGCGCAAAAGCTTCGGTTAGATCAGCTCGTGATTCAACAAGGGCGAGCACAGCAGGCTGCAAAAGCAGCTGCCTCGAAAGATGACCTGTTGAACATGATCCAACACGGCGCTGAGAAGGTGTTCAAGACCGATGGCGCAACAGGTGTGCTGGGCAGCAAGTCCGATCTCACGGACGACGACATCGACGCGATCTTAAAACATGGTGAAGAACGAACCGCAGCGCTCAATGCAAGATACGAAAAACTTGGTATTGATGACCTGCAAAAGTTCTCTTCAGAAAATGCCTACGAGTGGAATGGCGAAGATTTCACGAAAGCCGCGAAGAAAGAAATTGGTGTAGCTTGGATCAATCCGTCTAAGCGTGAGCGCAAGGAACAGTCGTATTCCATGGACAAATACTACAGACAAGCCTTATCAACAGGCGGAAGAACAGCGGACAACAAACCCAAAGCACCACGCGCGCCAAAGCAAGTCCAGGTACACGACTACCAATTCTTTCCCTCCAAGCTTCGCGACCTGCAAGACCGAGAAACTGCCTATTTCCGCAAGGAGATCGGCTACAAAGTCCCTCTGGGTGATCGAGAAGATATGGATGAGAGCGATAAAGAAGCCGAGCGCGCCCTTGAACAGCAGGAAATTGACGATGCCACCCCCTTAAGTGAAGCCGAACAAGAAGAGAAAGCTCGCATGTCGGACCAAGGATTTGCCTATTGGAACCGCCGTGATTTCCAGCAGTTCATCAACGGTTCTGCGAAGCACGGTCGCTATAACTACCGAGACATCGCCACAGAAGTAGATGGTAAGGATGAAAAAGAAGTAGCGGAATACGCAAAAGTGTTCTGGAAGCGCTTCACGGATATCCAAGACTATCCCAAGTATATATCTACTATCGAAGCTGGTGAAGAAAAATCAAGGAAGCTGGACCATCAGCGGAGAATGCTGAAGCGGAAAATGGAGATGTATCGCGTACCCTTGCAGCAGCTCAAACTCAATTACTCCGTCTCCACAACAAACAAAAAGGTCTACACCGAGGAAGAAGACCGTTTCTTACTCGTCATGCTCGACCGTCTTGGTGTTGACGGCGAGAACATCTATGAGCGCATCAGAGACGAGATCCGCGAGAGTCCATTATTTAGATTCGATTGGTTTTTCCTTAGTCGTACACCAGTGGAGATTGGGCGACGGTGCGCTACTCTACTGACAACGGTGGCGAGAGAGTTCGAGGCCGGCGATGGAAAGACCGTTAATGGGAACGGGGTTGGGAAGGGAAGGGCGAGGGAAGAGACAGAGGAAGAGGAAGAGGATTTGACGCCGGCGCGGAAGAAGGCGAAGAATGGTGTCAAGGTAGATCCTTTTCCTTGGTTGTGGCCAATTGGACGGCAGAGCTGACACGAAGGGCATAGAACAAGCAGCTCGATTCTGTGAAGAACGGAAGCAAGGCCACCACGACACAGACATCCAGGGCAGGGAGCGTGACTTCGAACGGCTCTGCAACCAAGCCTAAGGGAAAAGGGAAGAAGAAATGAGTGCCATGTTCTTGAACGCATTTTTCATTTTCACTAAGCGCGGATTGGCGCAGGCAGCTACGAGGCATGGGAGGGCTGGGGCGTTTACTGGCTTGGGCGTTGCTGGTAGATCTGAAGCTATCCATGATTTCTAGAGCTGCTGTTTGATGATTTGCAGGGGCAAGGAGGACTTGCTATGGTTTGCTAGATGTACAATAGCAGGGTAGAGGCCTGAGGGGTTGAGGATACGACACGCTATTGGGCATGGGCGACGATGGATAAGCGAACGATTTTAGAAGGACCTCTGACTTTATGCTTCTGTGGCCATCGTGGGTAGCGATAGTCTGAGCTGGTGAGGTGATGGCTATTCATGAGATCAAACATCAAGATTATTAGCCTTTGCTGTTGTGATGTACAGCATGATACAAGAAGTTGGTATATACACTTCGATCACAAGAGGATAAAATATGTCGTCGTGACCTCTTCCTCGATGCTTAGGTAGAAACGGGGATGTGCTGGGAAAGTATGTAGAGGGGTTTTTTAGAAGTCGGATTGCTAATACTAGTCAGGATTCAAGTAGTAGATCGTACCTAGCTGCATAGATATCAAATACAAGCGAACCAGAACTGCGCATATCGCTACAGCGATGAAACCAGCAGCCAGGCGTGCCAGGTCGTTGTATTTTGTCAGAATCACTTATCCACGTCGTTTGGAACTCCATTTTAAGAGCCCAGTCCGAGCGCGTGCACCTCAACCAAAGCTCGAACACCTTGCTACGCTGAGCAGCTGACGGTATTTGGAAAGTGGAAAACGCAATAGAAGATAAGGGTCAGTGAATTAGACTGGGGAGAGGAATTGGGAGAAGAGCGTTCCGACCTAGAAGGATTTGGATTCTTTATCCTCCATGGCTCACGTTTCCATTTTTTTTTAGAAGACTTGACTTTTAAAACCCAAGAATATTGTTCCCTCGACTCTTATCTTTTGCATCGTGGGAAGAATTCGTGTAAAAGAGATGCCAACAGGAATAGAAGGAAGAACCGAATGATTCCCTTATGACCATAGATTTCTTTATCGACCTGTTCGACTGACATTTAGAGAGCTTAGCGAGACCGTTGCAGTGGAAACATAAAGAGATTTTGCTACCTAGGAAAGTTCGGGGGGTGGTAGTGTCTTCACAAGAGGTTTGTGGAAGGGGATGTGTTCATGCGCGCGTATCCGGGAAATTTCCTCGGCATTGTGTCAATAAAAGTTGGGAATGTTTTGTCCATGTTGAAGTCGTTTGTAAAAACATCACGTCCAAGACGATTGGGTATGTTCTTTGGATAACTGGAACTAACCTCTTACCATTCGTCGCCCAGGTCATCATTTCGCTTTCCGAGAATAATCGTAATGTCCCGCCTCAAAGCCTTAGATTCCGAGTCGAATCAGGCATAGACTAAGCATTTGACTGACTGTTAATCAGGTCTCATATTTGGGGCGGCCTCACTAATCAGGATGTTGTGCCAAACGTGTTCTTAACGGCGTTCTTCTGTTTCGTATTACAATTCTTTTTCTTAGCTTTGAGCACCTAGTTGAAAAGAAGATAGCATCCATCAACTTCCCTCGCCAAATTTGTACAGTCAAAGACGTTGTTTCGGGCGTCATAGGAGAATCGTGTTGCAATTGAGCTGACGGTCATGAGGTTCATGCAATCGTTATCTTACGCTGTGAACACGCAATACTCAAGATTGCCAGCAATTTGCCTTTTAACACCTTGCTTCTACGCCCTTCCGACTCACAGTCAAGTACTTTACACCCTTGTAGGGCTTGACTCCTTCTCCAAGTCCTCTGCTCTTGCGCGTATCCACAATGAGCCCATCTACTTTGATCCCACTGGCCAACCATCCCTTCACGCTGAAGCTCACAGAAGCGGAGGAAGGCATTAAAGGGATATTCCGTTGGACAACTCGTACGTCTCGCTGCTCCTGCTGCTCCTTGGTCGAAGGCCGCTTGGTAGGCTCTAGTAGTGAACTCTGATAGGTTTCTTCTTTGTCATCGTAATCTCCGCTTTTAGCGTCATGGTGGAAGCCATTCGTCACTCCATCCTCGTCGTTACCCAGGGGACCAACAACCGTACAACGAAGTGTGGCACTTCCTGCAACGGCCGCTTCTTTGGTTGGTATGCGCCATTCCATAGTGTTCTCAGCCGGAATAAAGAACGCCTCGCCTCGACTCGCATGTATGTCGTTGATATTTCTTACAGTCGCGGGAATAGGAATAGTAACAACTGCATCTTGAATCACAGGCGCGGAAGAACCACCTCCAAATACTGGGGTAGACCTTCCAGAAGACCTTGAGCCAAGAGGCCGCAAAGTAGTAGAAGATGAGGACCCTGAGAAAGTGCTAGATAGTATTAAGCGAGCTTCGAAGTCTGCTCCGGTGGGGCCTAGTGATTTTGAAATCTCGATAGAGACTGGAAGCTGTAAATTTGCATTTGACCAGGATTTGAGATCAGGATATGAAGGCAAGAGATTCACTTCATAACCAGCGAGAACAAACTTGCCATCTGGAGGTACAAAGCTCAGTTCTCCCGGCCGGTCTTTCCATCTCGCGAGTCGCACACACGGATGGAACACAGGCAATTCAATGGCTTTTTCCAGGCCTAGCTTTCCGCCCGACGTAGAGAGGGTCAGAAGAAGGTCAGGTACACCAGATATCTTAGATGTAAATGCTATAGAGCCATTTGCAAAAGCTGCCAGCGGCCGACCAGAGGGTGCCAACGTCACCGATAACGTCTCTACTATATCAACATAGAGCTCATTACTCGTATGACGGACATTGGCGCGGCGCCAAGGGATAGCGGGACCATTGTTGGTAGGATTGAGACTCAGTTGTTGCTTCAGGCCACCGGACGGTAAAAGAGCTGGTGATGATCTTCCAAGGAGTCTCGACTTAGCCTCAAACTCGTGACTCTAGTAATCAAAGATCTATCATACCCAGGCAAACCTACACCACCTAGTAGTTTCCCCATCCATCCTGGTATGTCAACGTCATCTCTCAAGGCGTTTGGCTCGGTGTTGCACACGCTTCCAGCATCGCACATTTCACCCAAAAGCTGAGCGGCCACATCATAAGACCCTTCTATCTTGCTCGCCAACAAAGGTGCTCCAATGAATTCCTCCAGAACATCGATGATCCGGTGAAGAAATTCAAGGACGAACAAGGGTTCGGTATCCGTCGAGACAGGAGACAGAAAGAGGAGATTCGAGTGGACGAGAGAGAACAAAACGGTCGGTGGGTTAATGTTTGGTAGGTGTATCAGGGAGGCTCGTGGGACGGGGTGAGCAAGGTAGAGGGGCAGCACGACGCGGGCAGAGGCTGGCCGAGAACGGTAGACATGCTCAAGGATGCAATCACTGAATATTCATTGTCAGTATTTGAAGCTAATGATTGTCTATTAGTCGGAAGCCTACTCATGCTGGTCGTAGATGTAAAGTGCCTCGATGGCATTGCTCATCATGGTTCGAACATGATCTGTTGATAACAGGGTTCAGCAGGGAGATGTCGTTCTGCCACGCAGATAGCCAGTCGGAGTGCGGGAGCGCTAAGGCGGTCAAAGCTTTCCACGTTTCTTCTTCGGATCTCTAAAAGGTCACCCTTTCAACTTTTACTTGTGAACATGAGTACGAAGAGCCTTCTGCAGAAGTGATGCACTTCACTCATGGCTCAGGATCCGCAGAGAGCACCTAATGCCTCACTCATCAAACTTGAACGGCCAGAGAAGCTACAAACAGTGCTAGAGCAGGACAAGCAAGATGACTGCCTCTCTTGTAGGCTCATCGGTACGGCGAACTTCCGAACCTCTATTCTATAAATTCTTAACCGTTACGCTTAGGGGCATCTGCATTCATCGGTCTTGGAGGTTACAGCTATTTTTCTGGCAAATTTCAGCTGCAGCAACAGGAGGCCAAGATCTTGAAGAGCGGTACTAGGTTTGGCATGAGGTCACGGCATGCTGGTATCACGAGCATCTCTTTGGCACTTGTAGGGATGGGGTTATGGCGTTTGGTGAATTGAGAAATGGTCCTAAGCGTACGGCAGCACAACCAGCAAGTTTGACATGGAAGTCAGGAGGCACGAATGGAGCTTAGATGCAACAAATGAATAGGACATGGCCACATAGCCAGGATAGGTACGCAGTTCAAAGAGGAGAGGCTTAGGATGAGGGGATTGGTCCAGCAAAAAGTGCTCACGCTGGACGGAGGCTTCGAAAGGCCGAGACCATTACTACATTTCATGGACCTCCTCAAATCCGTTCTCCAGCAGTGCTATCAAGTCATCCAACCTGTCAATCCATAAGCCCGTGTATTCATGCTCTTTCAATGTTTGATTGACATCATTAGCGAGCAGAACAGTTGCTGTTCCGGCCTTGTAGCCCGCCGTCATGTCATCTACTGAATCTCCGACCTTTATGAAGCCTTGGCATTAGCAAGACAGGTCTCGTCAAATAACACTCTTATAGACCAGTCTTCGAATGGGGTGTTATTACGGGCTCACAGACCATAATCAGACTATCTGCTCCATCATTGAGATCCCATCGCTCAGCTATGTGCAAAATGCCCGCTGGATGTGGTTTTGGAGGCCGAAAATCCCGTGTGACAATTGGTGCAAAAGTTTTTCCTGGGAGGAAGTTTTGCAACAGGTGCATGACGGGGGCACTACGTATACACAAGCCATCAACAATTCCAGTCAATGTAACTCGTGCATAATTTGTATCTGAGGAAGATCTTAAATGTACAAGACCGCACAAACTTGCAGGATTTCAAGTTTGACTCACTCAAAGTTCCTAGTACACAGTCCCATCCTCAGACTCCTAGACTCCAGATACTCTATTAGTGGCAACAGGCCTGGTTGTGCCTCCTGCTGAATCATAGCTCTGGCCTCAATGGCGCGGATACTAGCGAGAGCGGCGCTTTGCTCTTCAGGGGGAAGGGAGTAGACATGGTCAAGAATGTCGGTTGCTTTGGTGATTGATAGAGCGGCTCTACAGATGGAAAAAAGTATTAGATAGGAGACTCAAAAGGTACGGGAGAGGGCGTAAGACCTCATCTCTCCGAACATGTACGTTTGAGGTTTGCTGAAGAAGCCATCAGCATCTTAATCTAGAGCTAGAATTTATAAAGAAGCACTGGTGAGTGAGACGATGTACAAAGTTCCAGAGCCGTAGACTAGATACCAGATTCCAGAAGCTTCACCCATTGAGCAACAAAAAAGACAGGCAAGATGATTGGAACCCTTTTCCCTTTCGTATAGAAAAATATAGTGGACACAGACTGACAGGCAAGTAGTGGAGACATGATAGATTGGGGGTCAACATGGACTGCAGCGAAGTTGGACTGACGGAGCAAGATGATGCAAAATAAAGCTCGTACCACAGCGTTCCATCCACGTCAAACACAATGCCTTTGAGCTTCGGAGCATCAGAGTGCTTGCCCTTCTCCGGATGTAATGGGGCAAATAGCTTGGGAGGCCTAGCTCTTTGTGACATGTCTCTGACAGAAATTCCGAGATGCGGGTTTCTACCAATATGAGCAAGCCGCTGGCGGCATATGCTATGATTCATAAATCAATACCCAGTTTGGGGAGATTTGACGCTCACATACAAAGTACAAAGTACATGGATATCTACAAGGCTGGGGCTAGTGTTCCCGATCCTTAATCGGGCGAACTGTCAACACCATTCATATCCTCAACTTCTTCGCGTTTCCTTTGAATCTCCCTGGTGCCTGAACAAGAACGCGAGCCTCCTCTCTGATCGGTTTTGCCTTCAACATTGCCTCAATTACGCTAACTCCGTCCGGCAGCTGGTCCAACTGCTCCCTCTGCCTTTCTCCCAAACGCTTCTGCTGCCTTTCAGCTTCAAGCTGCTGCTTTCTCTCCGGTGTCAACTTCCACTCTTCCGGGAATACCAATTTCGGTTTGTATTTGTGATGTCTAAAATCGAGTGGTATGTCCTCGTACATATCTGTGCTGTCTTTCGCCTCCGCCATCAACGTATCTACCAAATCACCAAGGTAGCGCTTGTTTTGAGCTTGTGTCTCGAACGTTTCACTGCTCATTTTTACGACGTCGGTTTCGGGGTTGTAGCGCACGCCAACGAGCTTTATGAGCTTAATGCGCTGCGCTTCTGTCAAGCCTGGGAGATCACGGGTGCAAAATTCGAGAACGATTTTGTTCGCTGCAGGATGGGTTTCGCCCATATAGGTTGTATAGCGGAAGCGGAGTGGCTGGTCTTTGGTTGGTGGTTTAAAGGGTTTAGCTAGTTCTAAGAGACGGAAGTCAGTTTTAATCGTTTAGGCCGGGAAGAGGATTGGTAGAAACATACTACTTAGCAGTGGCATTTCCCAAGCTGCAATTCTAGCATACTCTCTAAACTCTCTATGCTGTTCAAGTTGTCCATGAGCTATCGAGCTAATATCATCCCCATCGAACTCCTCATCCTCGCCAGTATCCTGCGGATCCACCTCCCCCATCGCGAACAAACCAGGCTTAATCTTTTCGGGCAAATCTAACGACTCCATGGATTTCATTAGAGTTTGTGAATTGTACGCTGCTTGAGAAGTTTGGGCGTTTAGATCCGACACAACTTCAGGAGATGTCATGTGCTCATCGAGTTTGTGGGCGACTTGTTCAAATTTGATTTTCTCTTCCGGCGATAGTGTGTCATAATAGGTACGGCCTTCATGGTCAAGACTTGAAAGGAAATCGAAGGGTTTTGTTTCAGCGGATGGTTCTGAATCGTCATTTTGGCGGTAGATTTTTGTGGTGTGGAGAGCTCTAGAGGGAACGATGAGTGGTAGGACTTTCTTGCGCGACGGTATTCGAGGAGTGTATCGAAGAGCGAGGTAACCCAATCTATTGATTGACGCCGCCATTCAAGGATGCAATTGTTCCGGCTAATGAATGTTCATGCTGTTGTTGGGCAGATCTCTTGTACGTTGACCATATACGGCATATGTGCACTTCTTTAATTCCGCCGCAGGAACTCCCGCATCCTTCACAGCGCATACGTTATGGTCATGTCAGAAATACAGCAGCTACAACGTGCTCGGAAAGTTTGCTTCGTCACGATTGGAGCTACCGCGGCTTTTGATTCTTTGATTAAAGCAGCTCTAAGCCCACCCTTTCTGGGAGCACTACAAGCTTCCGGCTACACAGACTTAGTATTACAGCATGGGGAAGAGGGAAGAGCCATCTTAGAGGACTTTGATGCAACTGATTGGAATGATATTAAAGCAACATACGGGCTTACAATCAGCGGTTTTGACTTCAAGAAGCAAGGCCTAGGACAGGAAATGAGTGCTGCAAAAGGACAAAACGGCGGAGCAGAGGGCGTTGTTATCAGTCATGCTGGCTCAGGCACAATCCTCGCTGCTCTAAGAATCGCAGTCCCCATCGTCGTCGTACCCAATCCGGACCTCTTAGACAACCACCAAGTCGAGCTTGCAGAAGCACTAGCTGCTCAGGGGTATGTTGTTCATGGACGTTTGGAGTAAGTCCTTGCTACATCTCAAGCGGGTTTTCACACCATTAACCCTTTTTCAAGTGACCTACCAACAGCAATCCGCCAAGCAGAATATCTTCGAGACAAACAGCATGCCTGGCCCCCTGATAATAAAGAATCTGATCCCTCTGGTAGAGGGCTAGCAGGGGTGATGGATGACGAGATGGGCTTTGTCGACTAGGCTGATATCTGAGCAAAGAGCTCCAAGGACAACCATTCGAAGACTGTTGACAGGTGGAGGGTTTGGAACACGTCTGGTGAGGGACTCGCAATCTTCATTAATCCACGGGACTTGATCAAGTCTAGTCAAAGCCCCAGTGACGACCGTCCACCATCCATGCCGACTTTCATTCCAGACATCCACAGCTGCATTGAACGGGCAACCATCAGTCGGTGTCAAGCTTACCAAAACAAGCTTGCAAATAGCCTGTATTGATCAGACTTTGGGTCAAACACACGGTTATCGTGTGCTTCCAACCCTCAAGCACAATCACATCTCCCAAGAACCGGGGAAAAATTCTTAGAAAGAGAAGAAGCATGTTTCAGAAGCCGTCCAACGTCTTTCGTAACTTTCAGCACATGCGTCGAATCCATACCACCCACCACAGCGAAGGCAACAACAAGATCCAGCGGAACAAGCTAGAGCTTGACCTTAGATTTTCGTCAACAAGCCAGAACCAAGCGATCATCGTACGCACTAGAACTATTCTAGGGAGATTCTCGCATTGGAAAAGTATTTGGTTAATGATTTGGATATCCTAAGAGTGTAATAAACAACCCATCCGTACGGAGAAGTGTTCATCTCGGAAATTACTGTTTTAATTATTGGTAGCTCTCTGTATCGTCACCCACGCCTTGTCTAAATAGAAATGAAGAAAATAACAGACCTTGTTCTTCAGTAATGGCTCCTTAGAGACCAATGTCTCCATTCTTCTTCTTCAATAATTCGCTTCTCAACCCTCATTTTGCAATAGAAACAGAGAAGTTAAAAACCAAATCCATAAGTAAAAATCCCCCTCTCTACCCTCCCCATCTCAAGCCCTCCTCCCCATTTCAACCTTCCCGTCTATCTCCGCCCTCCTACCAACCCCACTCCCATCCCCTTCTATACCCCAAAATCAACCAGCAAATCCTCCTCCTTCCCAAGCACCTTCGCCCCTGGCGTCCCTTTCCCCTTAACCCCTGCTTTCCCCTTAGGACTCTTGCTCTTCGGGTTCTTCCAGGTAGAAGGGTTCTTACCGGCCGTGCACTTTGCGTTGCCCTTACCAGGTGGCGAGGGGGAGGTCTTTGCTTGGAAGGTGGCGGCGTTGATGGTGGGGTTGGGGTTACCGTTGCCGTTACCGTTGCCGTTGCTGTTTCCGTTTCCATCGGCATACCCGCTTACGCATTTCTTCCCCGAGGCTCCATTGCTACCAACCGCTTCTCGTTTAGCCTTCTCTGCGGCTAGTTTTTCCTTCGCCATCCAGTCATCGCTAACATGGCGCCTCGGCTTCTCTTCTTTTGGGTTCTGCACAAATGGCGATTCGCCGGGTGCGATGAAGAAGCGGCGGTGCATGGGGTTCGGGCTTGCGGGCTTGACGCATTTTGGCTTCTCGGTATTGACCAAGGTGCTGGGGCTAGCGGATGCGGTGAAAGATTCAGCGGTGCTGGACTGTGCCGTACTGTCTGATTTAGCCACGTAGGCTACAGACTCCGAATCCGAACCCTTGGTTGGCGACACGGACGGAGGCGATGGTGTGAGAGGCTTGATCCTATCAACCGGACGCGCTATTTTTGGCGCTTCGTTGATTTCGAGACGAGCGAGATGTTGAGCGGTGGAGGGAATGTGAGGTTTCGAGGGTTCGGAGGTCAGGGGCAGGGGTTGCTGCATTTTGGCAGCAGCTAGATTAGCGATAGCGGAGGGAGTTTTTGGTGGCGCTATATACATATTGGCTGCGGTGGGGGCGGCGGCAGCAGTATTTGTGGGTGCCATGTATGTATTAGCAATATTAGTAGGCGAAGGCGTATACGTAGGATGTGACGAAGGCGAATATAGAGCAGGGAAAGGAGAGTGCTGCGCAGTAAGATTATTGGCATGGTAGCCTGGAGAGCAAGCAGCTGGGAGGTTTTTTTGCTGGCCAGTAAGGGGCAGGAAGCGCTGCTGTGGCTGATTATAGGCTTGGCCATGACCATGGCTATGCTGACCAAAGCCATTCGGTACCCCAGAGGGAGCTTTTCGAACCTGCTGGTTCAAAGATGCTTCTCGTTCAATCGGAGCTCTCCATGATTGCTCGATCGCAGCTGGTTTCTCCGGTTGCCAATTATATCCATACTGCTTTATATGCCAGTCTGGCCTCGTCCGGATACCAATGTCATTCAGCGTCTTCTGGTCCGGCATTTCGTGCTTGTAGAGGCAGCCTTGCTGCTGATAGTGACAGTCGCCAGTCTTGAGGTAGTAGGTGCAATAGATCTTCTTGCCGTATATACCGGAGGCAGCGGTGGCTTGGGTGCGAGGCAGTGAGGTGGCGGTGGGCGCAGGTGGGGATCGCTCTTGGCCCGGAGCAATATGCTGCTCGTTCGCGGCGACTACCGAGTCTATGGCAGCCTTGTAATTCTTAGCACAAAAGATTCTTTCTTTGGGAAGTAAATGAAAAATATATACTTGAGTGTTGTTGACTGTTTGGACGCCTTGACGCCAGTTCTCGATATCATTTGGCCCTGAGATACCTATCTTTCCTGCAAGCATCTCACCGCCTGGTGTATGAAAGCGCCCCATAGGTGGGTGATTTGCAGCAGGACGTAGAGTGGCCTCAACACCAGTGGATTTTGCGGATAGCTTCTCCAAAGAGTCGATAGGGGAGCTTCCCGTGAGCTGAACGGCGTAAAAATTGCCACTATGGTATCTCTCCCCAAGACATACCATATTAGCAGTCTCAGCCATAGCAATGGTCGCAGGAACGCCAACAATCTTAAGGAATTGAGGCAGCTCATCTGCTGCTATAAGCGGCGTCAAGATACCATTTCCGCGGGAGATGAAGTAAAGAGGACGAGGGGAGTCCGACATTGCGGCAGATCAGGCAGGGATTACTAAAAACAGGGAGATTTTTGCTGTCCAGTAGTCAATTACCAGCTTCTGGTATGCTATACTTGTAAGACGTAATGTTGGAATAGTTGGTAGAATAAAAGTTGTATGATGTGTGTTGAAAATTGTTGGAGACCAAGCCTCAGTTGAAGTGATGATGTATGTCAATAGCTATTTACTTTTCAGTGAATAACCGTAACACCAGTTCCTCTGTGGCTATGCTATAACAGAAGTCCGCAAGTATCGATTGTGAAATTTGGGACTTACCTAGCCTGGGCCTTTGAGACTTGGTTTGCTGTTGAAAGTTGGGCTTTGTAGGTTTGATGATAGCTTGACTAGATATATGTGTAGGAAACAACCGTAGTAAGGTAAATGTCCGAAACGGAAAGCTGCTGCTTTGAGGTTGTAAAAGAAGGAATTGGTTAGGTGTGTGAGAGATATAAGTACCCCCTTAATGAACAGAATTAAAGAGTTCACTACGTACAGCACAAAGAATCCGGATTCACCATGAAAGATAATTCGGAAAAGTGACCAGACTGACAGAGTGAATGAGCCACAAAGTTTAACACATCCTTGGACATCTGCGTCACTCTGGATGTGGTAGAACTCACAGCCCAAGCAGTGGTCAAACATTATGCTGTTTGACACAAGACGACAATGAGTTTGAATGAGGAGACTTCAGAATTCGTCAGTAGAAGGCAGTTGGCTTGAATTGTGGTGATGCAGGATCTGCAAGACGGCAATCTGCAGTTCCTGTAGGGCTTGCATTCTGCCCATCCCGGCAAGCGACCGTGACGACGACACCAGGCATCATGGCTTCCAGGTTCTCTGAGCTTCAAGCCTTATGTATATATTGCCCCTATATTCTGGAATAAACGATCCGTACAAGAGGAAATTCTGGAGTTCTTGAATGGCAAACTTTTGCATTATTAACCTGTCCCTCAACTGTCAGGATTTGTATATATTCGCTCCTTCTGCACGCAAAGCTGAAAGGACGTAGGGCATAACAACCGGGTATAGCTATCGGGGACGGGGTTATAAGAGCATGACGGCATCGGCTGCTCGAAGTAATGGGCAACACGATCACGACATTCTGCTCTTGCGCTTCTAAATGGTAGTTAGGAAGAAGTTCATAGCTAGCAATATGATATTCTCATATGCCCATCAAGATGTCAGTGTGTATCAAGATCTTTAGATGGAAGTATCGGTAAGTGTGAGTCCCATAGACCGCATGACTTGTTGATGTTTCTAGTTGCTTTGCAATCTGCTTCTTCCGTTGAGTATGGCACTTTTTATATTTGTGCTTCCCCGTTTGTCAAGCCTTACTTTTTCAACGGGATGTCTTCTAGCCAGGGTGTTTCCAATTACACCGTTCGCAATTCGATAGAGCCAACTGACTATGTCGCTATAACTTCCTTAGAGAGTTAAAATTTCTCGTGATTTTCTTCCGGTAGTAGCATCTCCATCTAGACTGTTGGTTTCCACATCATTGTTTGCTAGTTTATTGACACTTTAATCTCGGCGCGATTTCTCGTTGCTGCTGAGTACAGATCGATGATCCACTCCACAATGTGACTTGTCAGGTGCTCCTTTTAGTGTTCCCGTGTGGTGGTCTTTTCGACGACCAGTCGAGCCAAGCGGCCGTTAGGTAGAAAGAAAACCATTACCATCTCGAGACATGCTTTGACACCACACGATTAGCAGTCCCAGACTGTTTTATAGAAGATGATATATACCAATGTATTGCGATGGCGCATCATGCATGTCGCAAAGCTGTGTATTCTATCGCAGATGTGTATGTGCGAAAGATGCGAAGAATTCGAAAGTTTTAAGCTACCCAAGAGCCAACTAGAAAGAATTCATCAACTATTCAATATTTGCATGTATTCGTTTTGACTATTGATGAATGACATTTCTCAATTGAGAGATGAATGAGAGATGATCTCATATCTTGCATGATGTGCGCGAGTGTCTTGAGAAGAATTTTCAATCTGCGCGTGTGTTGAAAGATTTTAAGAAGATATCTTAAGCATACCACTTTATTAAAGATTGTTAATTTAGGATGCGATGTCAGCTTGCTCGTTCATCAGCAATGTAAAGAACATTGATACACCTAATTATACACTACTGATCGACTATGATATAGAGTATCTGACCATAGACAACGAAGACCTAGAACAGACGATTCTCACTGTGTGCGCCAACGTTCCCTTGGCTATTGCGGGAAGAAACATCTTGAGTGGTGATGTTGCTACTTAAATCGTTGACAACTGAATCATGATCATCTCTGCTTGAACTATCTCTGTCAAACGTAGCATCAACCAATATGCTGGTGCTGTCCTCAACAATTTTGTGCACAGGGTTAGTTGAATCACTGTCACGATGCGGTTCGAAGACGTTACGAGTGTTTCGTGCCGGCCTTCTCATGAATGCTTCACAGAGCAGCCCAGCAGCCACGCTAACGTTCAAACTATCCACGCCTCCCTGACCAGCTCGTTGACCTTCTATACCGATAACATAATCTGCCTTCTTCTGAATGTTCCAGCGGAGCCCCTCGCCTTCGCCGCCCAGGATTAAGACACAAGGATGATCTCTGGCAGGGCATCCTAGTGTCGAAGTGGAGAAGTAAGGTTTTCGGACAGGCGCACTTGCAGACAGGGTGCTTCCGGGAGCGACTGCGGCGTAGAATTTCCAGCCGTTGTCCTGGCACTCATCGATAAAATTACCAGGCTGGCTGATGGACATGAGGGGCAGACTTTCCGAAGCTCCTGCGGAAGCTTTCAGCGTGACAGGGGTGAAAGGGGCGCTGTTGCGGTTTGATATTGCAACCGCATCGATCCCAAGAAAATAAGCAGTACGCATGATCGCTCCAAGGTTTCCAGGATCGAGAATTCCATCCAGCAGCAACACGAATGGAAACCTGGAGAATCCGACCTGATATTTGACCTTGGGCTCTATTCCGTTAATTGCTTCTTCCTCACGTGATTGATGGTCCACAACAATGTGGAATGGCGCTTGCTGCTTCGATACCGGCTTAAAAGCCACAACTGGTAGTTTTGGCAATGGGGAAGCTTCGAGTATATAGCCGTTATGCGGCCTGCCCGCACTCATCTTGTCCATCAATCGTAACCAGTCTCCTTGAACTCTAGAGACCTCGACACCCCGAGAGAGCGCCAGTTTCCTGATGGTCATATCCTGTGCCGCATTCTCCCTATTTTCCCCATCGTAAAGATACAATTTGTACATCTTTCTGCGGTCGGACTTCAGAGCAGCAGTGATGACAGATGTACCATACAGGAACTCTGATGCTGGCGTGGTGTACGGTATACTCAAGGGGGCCCTCACCTTCCACCCGGGCCGCTCTCTATCCTTATTAGATTGGACTGGATCTATGCTAAAATCCCTGGGAGGTCCGCGCGCAGCGGCGTAAGACGGTCTGCTATCAGAAGAACGCAGAGAATCTCTTACAAGGTCTTGATGTTCTTCGCGTTCTCCCCTATACGACCGATCCTCTCGTTCTGCTGACTGTGGGCGATAGCTTCTCGAAGCCGAATCCCCTGCGTTATAAAATGAACTTTTTCGTCCGCTAAATCTTGAGGAATCGTTTTGAACATCAGTAGCGCGGCTTTCTATATCATTTGGTACGTGGATGCCCAGCCGTGAAAGGGGGTCGTCCGTATCAGCAGATCGCTGCGGTGCAAAAGAAGTCCGAGACCTCGGAGGCCCCACAGAAGCTCTATCATCTTTATTTCCACGATGCCTGGGGGGTTTGTAGTCAGGAGGTGGATTTTCATCATGACCATAGATGGAGGCACGCCGAGCTGCTCGATTAGGCAAGCCAGACGGACGATGAGCATTAGATGATGATCCGAGAGCTCCATACCGACTACCAAAGCGTGGTCGTTCTGCTTGATAGCCTACAGCACGTGTAGGATCTCCATAAGATGATCTATCTCGCCCGCTCTCATTTGTAGGTAGTGTAGAGTTTTTGTATGCGCCTCCCCTCTTGAACTGTTCGCTTGAGAACCGAGGCCGTGGGTTCTGCCTGAGCGGTGGTGCCGGTTCCTCTCTCCCTCCTCGCAAATATTTCTGCTGTCGTGGCGTCAACCTTCCTTCCCTACTGCTTTCCGACTCCCTCATATCATCAACATCCTGTTGCTGCTGATGATTGGGCCTACGAGGTCTAGCGCTAAGAAAGCCCTGCTCTCCCGACGGCGCCGTCTCCCTAGCCCCGTCATATCGAGATCGAGGACCATCTCTTCCCACAGCACGAGTTGACTTCCGGATACCTCTATGGATAGCTGAATTCGTGGAGACTGGCCGCAAAGCAAATCGAAATCTCGTACTATGCAAGTGAGAGAGATAGTTGCCACAGAAGAATGCTTGGCCCGCAAGTCTGGGAGTTCTCAGCATCACATTCAGTACAGTTGTTGATACTTAAAAAATCAGAGCGTTTGAAACTTCAACTTTCTGAATATGCAGGGGTTACGCGTTTAGCACTGACCGCTAGTGACACCCCTACAAGCTACGCGTCAACCTCTCTTTACCGCGTTTCGTAAGACATTCTGGAGTTGAGCTTGCCAAAGCACCATTACAGAGCCTAAAGTGCTTCTATCTACTCAAACACGGGCCGAATCTCGAGGTTGCTGAGAGTGCGTATTTATGTACAACATTTTAACTTGATTCCTATCTTGGTTACAAGAGCTGATTAAGAATTACTCTGTAGCGTTGAATATAGAACCAACAGGTCACCCCAAATTCTCAATTGCCCTGTGCGCGGTAGATGCTCAATACTTAACTCCAGTCCAGTGAAGTTAGCTTCACACATTAGATGTTCTCTTCCGGCTACCAAGACATTTCACGATAAAAATATTGAATCCGGCATAGCATGGCACGGAAAGCAAGTTAACCAAGGCAAGCGGCGCCAATGCAAGAGCCAGAATTTGAGATAGACGTTATGAATATGCCAACAGCTTCAAAGACAAGTGCTACCCCTATTGGAGGAAATGGCGGGCAGGATGACACAAGTGATAAGGGGAATCTTGAAGCACCTTACTCTCCATTGTTCGTGTCTGAGGGGAGTCCCGTGGCGCCTATCACAGTTACAGAAGAAACTGCCATCAACGAACGCGGTGGAAATGCCGGCATAGCCATCAGTGTACCTCCTGTTGAACGACGATGGGAGTATCAATCCTACAACGAAGCTCCTGTCGTGAAAGTTCTAGAGGAATATGATGACGGGGAAGACCTTCAGTATCTTGTGAAGCTACAGGATGGCTGTAAGCTAAAAGTGAGTGAAGTGCTTCCTGGACACAACCCTATGTCAAAGCCTGAATTAATCTTACCTTATCCAATTTTACTCTTTCACCTTACCTCATAGTATCATTCTGGCAAATGCACGTAACCTTAACAATTGACTAAGTACAGCATCCTATCTAGGTGACATACAACAGCCTCGTCAAGCTTCGGAATGGTGCTTGCTCTTTAGAGCGGTTTAGTAACCTTTCACGCAACGGATCAAATGGGTCGGGTTCAGTCAACTTTTCAATCATGTCCACAGGTAACGAGCTCAGACGGTCAAAAAGACTGGTCGACCTCATCAAGATGGACTCCTCATCTGATGACGAACTGGCCGCCACAAAACCCTCAATCGGTCGTAGAAGAGGTTTGTTGAGTGCCCCCAAGCGCGGCCGTCTGCACAAGTCGAGCTCACTTTCGTCTCGGTCACGTGCAACTTCCCAAGAGTCAAGTAGTGATACCTCAGGAGCACCCCAGCATCGGCGGCCAGCTGGACGGTCTCGGGGCACCCGAGCGACACGTCAAGCCGGCAATAAGAGCATAAACTACAGGGAGGCTGCTCCCATCGACGAGTCCGACACTGAGGAAAGTGATGACAGTCGATCGTATCTTGGTAAACGCAAACGAGCTTTATCTCGAAACCCGGGCTCACGGAAGACTCGGACTTTAATTCGGAGACCTCAAAAGCACGATGTACCACGTGTTGAAGGCACACGACGGTCTGAAAGGTCAAAGAAAGCACCATTGGACATGCGAGAGCTGGGCGAGGACGACATCCCGGACAACATCTCCATCACAGAATTTCCCAAGGCTGTTGGCGCCAGAGAAATCTACAAGGGAATCCCTAAGGACAACGAATTCCGCCTTCGGCACAACCAATCATGCGACGCCTGTGAGAAATTTGGGGACCATATGGAGAAGGGTGACCTGGTGTTTTGTCAAGGCTGTACACTATCGTATCATCAAAAGTGCCTCGGGCCGAGAAATGGCAGAGATCATCTTGTGACCAAAGTAGGCGACAGCGACTTCGTTCTTCAATGCAGGCGTTGTATTGAAGCGGTAAAGAGAAAGGATCCCATGGCCCCTGACCAAGGTGCGTGTTCGATGTGCGGAGAGATTGGCAACTCCACGCAGCCTTTCCGCGACTGCAAGAGTACTATACAAGAACAGAAAGATAGGGAGGACAATGATGGCGAGGACCCTACTACTAAAGTGTCTCCTCAGTTGATCAATAACGCCCACAATCTTCTCTTTCGCTGTATCGTCTGCTATCGTGCCTTCCATATGCACCACCTGCCACCGAAAGAGAACGATGCTCCTCTGGAAGGTGCAGACGACGAGCAGCTGGCGAGTGAACGTTTCCGTGAGTATTGTGAGTACTGGTCATGTCACGAGTGCGTAATGGCGCCTGCAACAGTAGAAGCCTTGATTGCTTGGCGGCCTATCAACGAAGAAACCTATGTGCCTGGCACCACCACGGAGCTGAACGGGGAAAACTCAAAGGAATATTTGATCAAGTGGAAGCAGATGTCATACTTCAGGTCTACGTGGATGCCAGGTCCCTGGGTCTGGGGAGTTACATCTGGCTCAATGAGGAAGGCCTTTACCAGGCGTGGCAATCAGAACAATCTGCCAAAAATGAGAACCGAAGACGCCATACCCGAGGAGTATTTACGTGTCGATATTGTTTTCGATGTCAAGTATACAAACCTCGTCAAGGTGCATGCTGAGAAAGTCGACCTAGCTCGCATTCGGGAGGTCAAGCAGGCCTTGATGAAGTTCAAAGGCCTTGGGTATGAAGATGTGGTATGGGAAGAGCCACCAGATCCAGAAGACACCGATCGATGGGGTGACTTCAAGTCGGCGTACGAAGACTGGGTCCGTGGAAAATATATCCATCTGCCCATACAACAAAGTTTGAATGCACACCTGAAGAAGACCAGAACCCAAAACTTTGAGCAGAAGATTATGATGAAGCAGCAGCCTGAGGCTTTGACAGGCGGCAAGCTCATGGAATATCAACTTGATGGCTTGAATTGGCTCTACTATCAATGGCACAAGCGCCAAAATGCTCTTCTCGCTGACGAAATGGGGCTTGGTAAAACAATTCAGGTCATTGCGTTCCTCGTTTCTCTCAAACATTTACACGGTTGCTGGCCCTTTCTCATCGTTGTTCCAAATTCAACCTGCCCGAATTGGAGGCGCGAGATCAAACAATGGGCGCCTTCGTTGCGAGTCGTGATGTACTATGGGTCTTCGGAAGCACGCAAGTTGGCTCTGAAACATGAGCTCTTTCCAGGAGGCGCCAAGGACCTGAGATGTCACGTTGTCGTTACTTCCTACGATGCAGCCCAGGACGACGAGTTCCGGAAGGTCTTTCGTGGTATATCCTGGGCCGGGCTTGTGGTTGATGAAGGTCAGAGGCTTAAGAATGACAAGAACATACTTTATGGGGCACTCAGCGCACTTCAAGCTCCGTTCATAGTACTGCTGACTGGAACACCATTACAAAACAACCCGCGAGAACTCTTCAATCTTCTACAATTCCTTGACAATTCGATTAACGCGCAAGCTATGGAAGACGAGTATACAACACTGACGAAGGACAACGTGTCAAAGCTTCACGATCTTCTGCGACCATTCTTCTTGCGTCGAACCAAAGCTCAAGTACTTACATTTCTACCTCCCATGGCACAAATTATCGTCCCAGTAACAATGACTGTTATTCAAAAGAAGCTGTACAAGTCGATACTTGCAAAAAGCCCAGAGCTGATTAAGTCAATATTCGGAGGTAGTCAGAGGGCGCTCAAAGCAAACGAGCGCGCCAGTCTTAACAACATTCTTATGCAGCTTCGAAAATGCCTTTGTCACCCTTTCGTGTACAGTAGAGCAATCGAAGAGAGAAGCTCAAATGCTGCAGTTTCTCATCGTAACCTTGTGGAAGCGTCATCAAAGCTACAGCTACTTGAGATCATGCTACCAAAACTTCAAGAACGTGGCCATCGTGTTCTCATCTTCAGTCAGTTCTTGGACATGCTCGATATGATCGAAGATTTCCTTGATGGACTTGGGCTATATTACCAGCGTCTCGATGGGAACGTGAGTTCTCTACAGAAGCAAAAGCGTATTGACGAGTTCAACGCACCGGAGTCGAACCTTTTCGCTTTCCTGTTATCTACTCGTGCAGGTGGCGTTGGAATCAATCTTGCCACTGCTGATACGGTAATTATCTTGGATCCAGATTTCAATCCGCATCAAGACATTCAGGCTTTGTCTCGCGCTCATCGGATTGGCCAGAAGAAGAAGGTGCTTGTATTTCAACTAACCACGCGTGCCACGGTAGAAGAGAAGATCATGCAGATCGGAAAGAAGAAGATGGCTCTCGACCATGTTTTAATCGAACAGATGGACGCGGAAGATGATGCTGGCATGGATCTCGAGTCTATCCTACGTCATGGTACTGCAGCCTTGTTTAAGGACGACGATACTCAGAACATTCGGTACGACTCTACATCGGTCGACAAACTTCTGGATAGAAGTCAGATTGAGGATACTCAGACAGGTCAAGACAATTCTGCGGAATCGCAATTCAGTTTTGCACGTGTGTGGGCCAACGACAAGGGCCTGATGGAGGATTCGCTAGAGACTATTTCAGAAAACGACGGATCAATACCTGATCTTTCTGTTTGGGAGAAGATTCTCATGGAACGTGAGCACGAAGTGGCAGTAGAGGCTGCTGCAAAAATGGAAGCGCTGGGTAGAGGGAAGCGTGCACGCCAAGTGGGTTTGATCCTGTCATGCAAGCGGGACGTTCTAACGCTCTATAGACTGTCGATTACACAAAGCAGACGTTACGCGGTCTTCCTAACGACTCCCCTCAGAAGAATGGCTCACGCCGATATGCATCTGACAGCGACACAGACTTTCAAGCACGCGGCGGCGAGAGCGATGGCGATGACAGTGGCGCAGAAGCGATCGAGGAACAGGTTGATGTAGAAGAGTTACATCCCTCTCACACACAGCGTCCTTCGCGTGGCGTTCTTGGGTCAGAGGATTCTCCTTCAAATGGCAAAGGTACGAAGTGTCGGCGTAAACTCGTCGTTCACTTATCCCCTTGATCAATCCAGTTGACTAAGTTTTATCTTGACAGTGCCAGGATTCAAACGTGCGCAAGTCCAGGTGGAACAACCCAGTGGACTTGACGGAAGTGCGTCCCCTCCAGGGAATACTATGCCTGCCGATGGATACAGTCTTCACAGATTCATTCAAGAGCCCTGCGTGGCATGCAGCAAGGTTCATGCAAAGGGATTTTGCCCGCTCAAGCTTGCTGGGAACGAGCATTGCGCACTATGTGGCTTAGCGCATTTCGCATCCCGATACCAGAGAATCTGCCCACATCTAAGTTCAGTAACGCAATGCCGAGTGCTCCTGGAAACAATAAAGCAAAGTAACGAGCCGCACGAACTCAAAGACCGAGCGAAGAGATACATTGTGGGAATCATAGGGGATCTGAACAACAGAAAGAAGAAGAAGGCGGCACAAGCGCTTCAGGTCCAGCAGCAGCAAGAGCAAGCGCTTCAACCATATGATCAGGCCTTGGCCTCGAAGGGAGAGAATGGTTACAGCACCCCACATCAGCAGATGAACAGCGCTAGCCCAGAGAAGGAGAACAAGGTCGGTGGGGTTGGTAGTACGTCGCTCGCGTCTAGGAGTAAACCTAGGCGTCAAGCGGGAAATAAAGAAGCGATTACGGGCGAGGGTTGAGGAATCCCGAAACGCAAGTCTTGGGCATTGAAGGGCGTCGTCGGTTGAGCTAGATTTTACCGTTGAGATTGGAGATATCTGATTTAACACTCTTGAACCTCGAATATGTAGCACTGCAATCCCAATTATTCGTGAAATAACCGGTCTTTTAACTTGATTTTGACAACATTAAATATAGCCCCCCACATCAATCACCAACCAACAACCAAACTACCCAACAACGACCTTCCTCATCACACTACCTACGTCTAACCACAACCCTTGTTCCACCACCCTCTGCTAGCATCCTTCCCAAGAAGTTAACAGAAATGCAGTCCTGCTAAGAAAAGGAGGAAGATGTGGCCATAACCACCAACAGCCCCACACATGTCATTTCTCAAGTCCCATATGCTACCCCAAGAAACATCACACACTAACCAACTACCCCCCCTTAGGGAAAAGAAACCGGATCATTACTACACACGCCCATTCAACCCCAGCATACACCGCTTATCTTGGAGAAGGCATCGTGAGCGGGAACCATGAGCACGAGAGCAAATCCGCCCTTCTGATACGTTCGAAACCGCGCCCTTCTCAACGGAAAGAAAAGATCTTGAAGGCCTGGCAGGCAACCCCCCTCCCAGCAATCCGTGCCAAAGGCGCTGGGTTTTATGTTGGTGTGTCCTTGGTTGCAACAGGGGGACTGGTGGAGTTGGGTTCGTTGGGGAGGATGGGTGTGAGGCGGTTGTAAGGGGTATTTGGGAAGAGGGTGTGATATTTGGATGGGGAGGGTGTTGGGTGCGAGAATGGGGAGGATCAATGAGAGCGGGGTGGAGTGGATGTCCTGGGGGTGGAAGGCGGAAAAGGTGTGGAGGGGTGGGGAAAGGGGAACTGCTCATGGTGTCTAGATGTGATCATTATGGTCTTTGGAGCCGGTGAGTTATGAGCGAAAATTCCAGCCTCTACTATAACATGTGAATCTATTCTGAAGGAGAGATTGAGAGGTGGTGGAGCAGAGGGGATGGTGGTAGGGGGTTGATTCGGAGGGAGGTGGGTATGAAGATTTTGCATCGGGTTGGGAATAGATTTTTGTAGGTCAAGGGGAGAATGGAAGATAGGTAGCACTGCACATGATGATATCGCGCGACAGGGAATCAATGAAGTAGTTGTTGAAGATTGCATTCAAGCAGTCTACTGGTCTGTGGGCGGAGCGTGGAGAAGCCAGTGGAACGTAAAAGAAAAGAAATCATTGAGGATGAGCTTGTGATGCTGCTCACCAAAGTCCGTACAAACAACAGATGACAGGAGCTCTTCACGCTCGGCACTGTCTACTTCTGTCTGAGCTATCACTCCGATGCTTCACACAAGTTTCCAGCTATTCGCAACGAAGACTAAAGGTTCAGAATAGGAGAGACTGCAAGAACTTATTTCTTTAGATGGTCGCACTAGGACCAGCCACCTTATGAAATGTCGTTCCTTGAAGGAATGACTCCCAGTGATGGTAGATTTTGCTCAAATGGCCGACAACCATACACATTTTCCTCTGATGGCGTTGGCTGCTTGCGGTGACTCATTGCATTTCATGCCTGATGAAGTCTAAGTTGTAGAAAGGACCCTGTAATTAGCACGCTTGAGGACTAAATCTTGGCCACTAAACCTATTCAGTCGGGATATCACGAAGTTCGCACCCCCGTTCGACTGGTAGCGTGAGCAATTATTCTAATACATCCATTACGAGGTGGATAGCCACGCTCCCTCTGAAACGTAGATAAAGATCAATGAGAATAAAACACATATTCCTGATTATAGGAACCAACAGTATAAGATAACGACGTCTCTCTGACTACAAGCTTCAAAGCGTGTTAGAGTTAATTTGCCCATCGCTCTGCATCACTATAATCCATATTGTACCTTTACAACAACGAGCAACCACATCGAGCTTTGACGGGTAAGTTTTCTGCTTACAGAGTTCCTGAAGCAGATTGACCGTCGCAATGGAGCAAGATTCCAAAGAGCTCTATGACCTCCCAAAGGACAAAGCAGGCATGATGAGGATGGAGGAAGACCCATACATCATAGAGTCTTCTGACGAGGACAGATCGGAGTATGACCCAGTTTGCCATTTCTCGGGACAGCAGGCTTTCATGGATGAGTCGGACGAAAATATATCAGACGAGACATCGGATGATTCAGAGCCAGAGCTAGACGTTCGGGACATGTTTTTGGTTACGCCTAAGCGAAAGGCGCAGCTCCGACGGCTGCAAGCAATCAAAGTCGAGTTTATGTACTACGAGCAATTGCCTCCCGACGTTATTATGCAGGTGATGCGCCATACCAAGCCGGACGATCTCCGAAGCTTAATCAAAAGCGACCCGGTAGCAGCATATGTATGGAGCAGAAACAAACAGGCCATTCTAAGAGGGATACAGGAGGAGCAATTTTCCCATTTCACCGGTTTATTCGACAAGGTTGGAAGTGTGGGGTCAGAAAAACCCTCGGAGCTTGACCGAAATCTCCTCAATGCAGAACAATCGCTTAGAAACCTGGAACTAGCTAAGGGCCAAGGCGTACAGAAAATAAATGAGCGGATAGAAAAGTATGGGAAAGAAAGCGTGTGGAGACAGATTGCCCTTCTCGAATTGTTGAACGAGCATCTAGATGATGAGGTACATGCCATGTACGGGACATTCGCCATTCCTGCGTCGATGGCCAAGAACGAACGGCAAGGACTGCTTACTTTGTGGCAAATGAGATGGGAGGCCAGCGCACTTTTCCGGGAGGGAGTCCCGCAACAGATGCCCATAAGCAATGTTGTGAGAAAGCTACTACGAATTTTCCAAGGTCAGCCCGCCAATATCAGGGCTGTGACTACCAAAATTATATCCTTTGTAATCGACAGAATTGCAAGGAGCGTCGATTTCGAAACACTTGCAATGGAATGGATACCAATGTATACCCAAGTTGTCACCCATCATCCTCTCCAAAGTGATGATCTGGATCAATGGATCGATGGAACGATTGTCGCCTTCATCGTCAAGTTTCTGCTGGAATTCGGGGTGGCAGAAAGCCTCCGCTTGGACGATGCCTCGCACCCAGAACGCATCATTGGCTCTTCCAATCTGTTGCTGAACGATTTTGATTATACGCTGGCAGCGAGGATGTATCAAGACCTGCAAGGCACCACGGATGATGGCCTTGATATTGTGCAACTAGGATTGGGAGTTGCTCAAGGCATGGGGTTGGAAATCCCCTGGGCTAACCTTTCGTGAAGGTTTCTAGACTGAGCTTTGCTTCGTTGATTAAGTGACGTTAGTGAGAGTAGGGTTATCAGTGATTTTTAGAACAAAGGCGATAGCGAGAGTATAGGCCTTTCGCCATGAGCTCTCGCCAGGAGCTCATCATATCTTTCTTTCGTTGAAACTAAGCTTCGACGAGTGCAGAAGGGTTGGTATGCAATGCGTTCCCAGAATGTCGGTCAAGGTGCATATGTACATACTATTGTGAGAGAGTTGGAAAAAGGATTTGAAATCGTGAAGAGTAAGTAAGATTTCTCAAAGCCAAGTGATGGTACGGTACTCTAATGTAAGGTAAAGTAAGTATTTTACGGTGGCGTGATTACGGCCCGAGGGCCGCAACCTGAGCCGGTCCCAAGAGTTCACGCCCACGACGCCTTGCCAGGCTGGATTATACCCCTGTCGTCTGCACATGATTGGCCTTCTGCAATCCCCACCTGGATGTGATGGACAACCGCTCGTCGTCAGCCCACGGTATCAGTGCTTACTGCTAGAACCAGATCTCAGCCCTTACATTTCACATACAAAGGGGCGGACACCTCAAAACCCTTGCCGCGCCTCCTCAGACTGGATAAAATCCATTGAACCGGAAGACAAATTTCGCTTGTCCTTTGTGTGACAATTTGCGCGGGTAAGAACCCTTCTAGTTGTTGGTTTGCTCCTGCCTTCTGGAAAGTCTTACGTCGCCAATCTTATTAACCTCCATATCGAACTGGCACAACATGGCAGATCTCCAGGGCCGTAAAGTCTTCAAGGTGTTCAATCAAGACTTCATCGTCGACGAGCGTTACAATGTCACAAAAGAGCTAGGCCAGGGGGCTTATGGGATCGTTTGGTGAGTTCCTTGCTTTGTTACGGGAAGGCTCGCTCGCATTCTAGGCTACTGGACAACCGGCATGAGTTGAGAGCACCGGCTAATCTGTGCATTTGCAGTGCGGCTACGAATAACCAGACTGGCGAAGGGGTTGCGATTAAGAAGGTCACCAATGTCTTTAGTAAGAAGATCTTAGCCAAGAGGGCCCTGCGGGAGATCAAGCTCCTGCAGCACTTCCGAGGTCACCGCAACGTATGCACCATTCTTTCATTGCCACGGCGACAGGCCGGGCGATACAGGTCTACACCTTGCTGATGACTGTGATAGATCACGTGCCTTTACGACATGGATATTCCGAGACCAGATAACTTTAACGAGACGTATTTATATGAAGGTGCGGCGAGCTCCAGGTTGGGTGAAATGTCATAATGCTAATTCGAGCTAGAGCTTATGGAATGCGACCTGGCAGCCATAATTAGGTCTGGCCAGCCTCTTACTGACGCACACTTTCAATCCTTCATCTACCAAATTTTGTGTGGGCTCAAATACATACACTCTGCCAATGTCTTGCATCGGGATCTCAAACCAGGAAATCTCTTGGTTAACGCCGACTGTGAGCTTAAAATATGTGATTTCGGCCTAGCACGAGGATTCTCAATGGATCCCGAGGAGAACGCGGGATACATGACCGAGTATGTCGCAACCAGATGGTACCGTGCGCCAGAGATTATGTTGAGCTTTCAAAGTTATACCAAAGCAAGTGAGTGGCCCTTGGTGCCTAGCTCAGCATATAAGCTCACATTTTTAGTTGATGTGTGGTCTATTGGTTGCATTCTCGCCGAGTTGCTTGGCGGAAGACCATTCTTCAAAGGTCGTGACTATGTCGACCAGCTCAATCAAATTCTTCACTACCTTGGAACGCCAAACGAGGAGACTCTGTCACGCATAGGGTCCCCTCGAGCCCAAGAATACGTGCGGAACCTACAGTTTATGCCGAAAGTCCCGTTCCAGAAGCTCTTCTCCAACGCGAACCCGGATGCCCTTGATCTCCTGGACAAAATGCTTGCATTCGATCCATCCTCCCGAATCTCTGTCGAGCAGGCGCTCGAACACAATTATCTGCACATCTGGCATGATGCATCCGACGAACCTGATTGCCCCACGACGTTCGATTTCCACTTCGAAGTGGTCGAAGATGTTCCTAAAATGAGGGAGATGATCCTTGCCGAGGTGCGACGCTTCAGACAACATGTCCGTGTGCAACAACCACAGGCGCACATGGGTAGCCAACCAGGCCAGAGTCAAGGCAACGTACCAATACCTGATAACGCCGCCCAGTGGTCCCATGAGGACCCAAGACCTCAAGAGGCTGCTCCACCACAGCATTTCCAGAATATGGGTTTGGAACAGGAACTGCAGGGGGGTTTGGACGTAATGCCCTAGGCTACGTGCAGGTAAATTAGGCAGTCCACTGAGGAGTCATGAGACGCAAGGATGCGCTGGAAACACGCAATTCTCCTCTTTACTCGGAACATTAAACTCTATCTCGATAAGCACGGTATTTCAGCACTTAAAGCACCTTGATATTTCATCGTAAATAGATCAACTCCCAACAGTGGTGATGGTGAAAGTGATATGCTCATGATGTGATGCTGAAGACCTGGCACATGTGATTGGTGGATCAAGACTTATCGATGATTAGATAAGCGGATCATGGAGGGGTAAGGTCGAGTAGCTTAAACTGAAGTGACCTTTGCCTGGCTGTGCTGCCTTCTGAGCCCAGGCCATCTTCACCTCCTACCTATCTGACTGTCTACAAACATCAACAGTTTCTCGTTGGCGAATGTACCTGTCCAATACCGTCGTTGCAGCCTATGGTCTGTAGATATTAGAAGCCCGTCTTCTACCCTCTTTTCCTGTCATTCGCCAAATAGACTGTCGGTCCTGTCATATCGCTTGGCTGACCGAGTCAAATCGAGGCTGAGAGTTGCCCACCTGATCACTCAACATCATTCCCTATCCCTCGACAAGCAAAGCACCGCGACGTTCAACAACAGCCTTTTCTCTTCTGAACATCCTAGAGGTAATAATGGATCCTGCGGGTGTCGAAGGTAAGCTCAGTCAATTTCGGGCACATAGGTTGCACGGGATAAAAAGTCACGATCCAGAATCGTCCCATGGTGCCTCAGCCCGAGAATGCAAAAGCTTTTACTGACGATCTCACGCATAGCTGTGGTTACATTGACTCCTGTTGGAGCCCCTTATGAATTCGAGAGGGTCTTCTCCCTTAACCTTGACACAAAACAAGTCGACACAGGCAGAGCTTCGCGTAACGCAGCGAAAGGTTTGACTGCGGCAGAAGATAACGCTTGGTTTGACAGCCCTATCATGTCCAGACGACATGCGAAGTTCAGCCTACCATCTCTCTGGGGTAACGTGAGTATACGGAGTGGATAGCCCCAACTTAAAGCCTCTATTCTAACATCTGTTGAAGGGCATATACCTTCAAGATTACGGGTCTACCCATGGGACGTTCATTGGGACTCGCCGTCTCCAACCTAAGGTGGAATACACAATCAACAACGGAGAGGTCATTACATTTGGGGTTAAGATTACGACTGGACCAGGTGAGTGACAGCGTCCATATCTGAGAAATCGAGCGTTCATTACTTCGACCTTGTTTAGCACCACTGACCCCTCCACGTAGTCAGCTATCCTGCTCGGGAATTCCGTGTCAAACTCTTATGGCAGCCCTGGAGGTGAGTTAGCCAATCTTCTGGGCCTATAATGAAGTCCCTCGGCGTGAAACAAACTAACGATTGATTTTCAGTTCTTCCTCACAACTGCGATTCTTGAGCCCATTCAAGCAAGACAGCCGTGGGTTCCATGTTCCCGAGGAAGAGGCTGATTCTGCTTCGGATCAGTCAAGGGAGGCTTCCTTGCAAATCATCGATTCACATCCTCGTCCATATTCTGTACCGTCTTCAGATGACGATTCGGACTCAGACGATGATGGGGAAATAAACGAGGGTTCCGCCGTCACCACTCCCGAACACGTAGCCGAGAAACAACAGGGCTCGTCCGATCTTGGATCGGATTCTTCCGACGATGACGAATCGATCGATTACTCAAGGCAGTGTGCCAAGGTCTCTGATCCAACAATTCAAAAAGAGGAGACACTTGGAACATCTCAGTCCAATCCCATAGATCTTGAAGGCCCTTCAAAGCACGTGGCTAATTTCCTTGAGATCGACAGCGACGATGAGGGTCCGGAGATTCTACCCATCAGCCAGTCATACCTGCAAGCTGTTGGGAATGTTTCTGCTACTGGATCATTCGCGGACCCGACACCAAATTATCGCACAACCATAGATTCATCCATGCCCACTAAGAATTATGATGAGCTACCTCCTCTCACCAATGGAGTTGCTAACAATGACGTGAAAGGACAAGACATGACTGGAACTGGGATCAGCTACCCTCGGTTAAGGTCACCAAAATATATTTCTCAAGGGTCGATTGAAGACACGACAGACGACTTTGACAGTAATGATGAAGATGATTATGAAAACGACGATGACTTCCTTATGGAGCGCCACAATTATCCAGAACAGATGCTCACTAACGGGGCGTTCCAGCGTAGTGGTCTTCTAAGTTTCGCTGCCCCGAAGCTTCGCGCTACGTTCAACGTCACTTCTGATGAGAACATCGCACCTCCCCCCGGTGCCAGCTATTGTGGCGACGCCAATGGCAGCCAAGAAATTGCCCAGAGTTGCCTGGCACCGTCGCAGCGGCCTCCCAGTCCATCTGACGCAGCACTCGCTAAGAAAGCAGACACTTCCGACTCAAGGCCAAAGTGGTCATCTAGCAATGACCAATCCAATGTCTCAACTGTACCAGCTGTGGAAAACACTAGAAAACAGCAAGACACTCCACAACCGAAACTTTTCCAAGAACGGCTGAATAACTCCATGTCCGCAGAACCTGCCTGGCAGTATACGTTTGATGGTTCCGAGTCGGAGTTGATACGGTACGAAGATGGACCCTTTGCTTCCAAGTCTAAAGTCAATCTTTCTCCGCTATGCCTACCGCATCTCTCGCAGCAGCCGTGGCGCCCATGTACAGTGCCAAGTCCAGTGCAGCCTCAGGGCCATTCTGTTGGTGGCTCCCAATCGTTCAAAATGCCAGCTGTTGGCGGATCGAAGCTTAGATCTAGCACGACCATGCCCGAGATTACCAATGATTTATCAGATGGACTCCCTGGGGATTGTGGAGATCTGAAGGCCCTGCATAAAATCAACCAAGTGCAATCGTCTAAAGTTAACATCTCCGACCTCGTAAACTCCTATGCTGATATTGCACGAAACTTAAAGAGAAAGGCAGATGATATAAGCACAGACAACGAGATTCAGGAGGCTGTTTCAACTCAATCGCAAGCTTCGCTTTTGGATGATACGAAGATTCAAGACGTTAGGCTTGCTGACGCACAGGCTCGAGATGTTCCAGATCTCGAGGTGTCCTTCTCTCAAGAGTCGTTTGTCACGTCAATCCCCGACGTAGGCCTTCCTTCGGCTATCATTCAAACTTCGGATGTTGATCAACCAACCCGGAAGAAGATGAGGACTTCTGGACCTAGTATAGGTGGCTTTGGAAAGTTCGCTTCTGGTATTTGTGTAGGTGTGGCCGGGGCCTTGGCTGCATTCCTTGCCACGATCCCCTTGAGTGTGCGTGAAGAGGCTTTACGCGAATTTCAGAATGCTGCTTAGCCCTCTGAGGCCTGGCATCCGGCCGGTCTGTGAATCATCTTCCCTTGATATCTTTTTCATGAATCTATGTGTTTGGAGTCGGACGGGAACGAGGAATATGGCGCTAAGGTTGGGCTTCCTCTCAATATTTCCACAATGTCAATCGAAAGCACATCGGCGACTGGCGCACGAGCGTGCAGCATAGGAACTAGGGTACGGACAACAGGTGCTTCTTTCATTGATCGTTATGGCTGTTCCCTGAGCAAGACCGCGTTCAAACTACCACGGTCGCTATCCTTTGGCTTTTCCATCAATCCATATATGGTTAGAAATGGATGATCGTTACTGGCAGATTGATTTAACTCTCCTTGTACCCCAACTCAACGACAATCAGGGGCCGTCTAGACCCATACAGATCTTTCGCGTCGCTAACGCTCATCAGTACTAAAAGACATTGATTAATCGATGAAAATATGATATTGTACTCCATCAAAGGCAGATTCACGGAGGGTTAGCCAAAGACATCAAGAAGAAACGAGGCTGACACTGGCTGCGGAATACAGGGGATCCTCAATGTTTGCCTATAAGCTCTGTAACCTGCACATCGACATGCTGTAACCCAAACAACCAGTACTCTTCGAGTCAATCCCTATGCACCGTTGTGTAATGGTATCGGGACAGGGCCTTGCGTTATCTCGAAGCAACCACACGCATGCGTACCCGGTGACTCGAAAACACCAACGTCTCTGAAGTAGTTGACTAGGCCAACTACGGGCACCCTATCCCTGAAAGAACACTGAGCGAGCATATAATCTCCTTCTTCTCGTCAATCCTTCATCCTCTCCTAGCGCAGCACCGCCCATGCAAGCAGCCGGTTGTTTCTAGACCATGAGAATGCATTCTGGAACAGAATCATCTTAGTTGGACAGTGTTAGCTAGTTGTACAAGTGCGTCGGCGTTACTCCGAGCTTAGCGTATTGTTCTATTTCTATGTACTCCCTTCAAGTCCTTTCGTCCTGTCCCTCCATGTACGCCGGCTGGACCCTGTCATCTCGCCCAATGGTGTTAGTATGTTAAACCCCTATGGTGCACCAGCACTTCCCAAAAGTGTTTAAAGCATAAGCGGTCACCGGAAGTGCGGGAATACCGGTTATGCTTCAAACACTTTTTTGAAGTACTGGTGGTGCGTTGTATGACGGTCACCTCCTTTCCATGCACTACATGTCCGATGCTGTACTCAGCTGACACCAATAGATATTGAAGACCTGTGCCCCACTCTCGTTCAAGTACGAAGTCCCAATACCATTGTTCATTGCTGTCCTCAAATGCAGACATCGGCATCTAAATAAGGTAAGTTTGTTCGTCTTATCGACGCATCAGACTTGATTGACAAGCCTATCTAGGCTCTAAGCAGACCGTTCGTCATAAACACGTGGATGGTGCATGTTCTGACAGACCCCAAACTCCCTTTGTGTCGCCACAGCGATGATGAAGTGCTGCGATAAGGAAAGACTGTATCATTCTCTGAAGGAACCTTCATCCCAGCACATGTTGGCCTTCAAGCCCTTCGCCTTATCATTAGGCTGTGCCGATCCACGTGTTGTCTGGCCCTGACATCAAACCGCTATGGCTTTCAGGTATTTGTGTTTCACCGAATCTTCGTTACACAAAATCCAAATTGGAGTAGCATCATGTCAGGGCTGACGCTTACAATGCAGGCAGCATGAAATTCACGGATCCCATGAAAATCTCCGTTGAGGGTCTGTCAGCTTTCAGACCATGCCATCGTCGATGTCAAGACGTAATTCACACGGCAATACTCGGGAGGTCTTCCTATAGGGCATGGAGATTGCAACGACTTGAGATGCGAAAACCACCTAAAACTCGCTCGTCGGCCGTACGGCTTGTGTCTTGAAAAACAAAGTTGCTTGGGGTTCACTTCAAATCACAGAAACGGGTCATGCTCGAACGCTCTATAACTATTCTTAAGCATTCTGTTCATACGAAACATCGAACGAGTCAAGCTTGGTCAACCCAAACAGGACCTGCACGTCAAACCCTTTCGCCCTCATCAAAGCATTTCATACCTCAACAATGGCCATTCCATCTGCTCCTCCAACTCTCGACCCTAACCACCAGCACTGTGTTGGCGGTCGAACCATCATCGCCTGCACTACCTGCGCCGGAAACCCTGTCCGGTAGGTACCGCAACATCCCCTGGCTTACTAGCTAGCAAATGTTCGTCCTCATTCTTACATCTTATAGCGGCGCTCCGTGCCAAACTTGCAGTGGTAAAGGCGTCAACCTCTTCTGGTGTGCTCACTGCAACACCGGATCTGCTCAGGCCGGGCAAGCTCTCCAAGGCTCGGCGCCAGCAACTTCTGATAAACCTGCTTACTTGCGGCGACCGAGTCATGGTGGCAGTGGTGGCGTTGGCGGTCTGGGATTGGGAGCAAGGTAGTTTCCACGGGTGATGATTTTCAAGATCGGTGCGCTGGCGGATCGATGACGGTTTGACGGTTGAAGATTGAAGATTGATGTCACGAATTTGGCGTTACTTGCGGTGTATTTCACGGCTACCCATGAACTTCCCGACAGCTACCAATCTCGAAACCTTACGGCCTTTTCCATTCGCGAGCCATGTCATCTCCTTGTCGTTCTTTCCTTGTTACACAGCGACATGACGCGCCAGATTCCGTATTCTCGACAACTCTTCCTGTCGTCCATCTCCTGCAATCATGCCAGAACACGAGCCACATGCTCTCGTACTACAGACATATCAAAATCCGGTTTCTCGGTAGCTCATTTCATCACCATTGCTCCGGTAACTCCTACATCATCACCAAGCAGCGCCCAAGCATAGCGGTATGTACCCGCTACAACACGAGTTTCACGAAATCACGAGGCCATGGCGTTACATAGGTACTACAACGAGCAGTGCCTCGGCATCAAGCGGCGTTATCAGATGTTGTATTCCAGCCACTTCAACAGGCGAGTTTCACAGCGCACGGGAGCTAGGGCAGTTCTGAAACAGGATCCGAAAATAGCAACACCCACGTGACACCCTAAAGCAACCAAATATCATCTCGCAACATCGACGACCGCTGTGACTGTAACTCGGCAGAAATTCATGGGCAGATACCATCTCCAAAGTACGGCCTCTCGTACGCTTTGGAATTATGGGGCCATCACACTCGGAAAGGTCCTCCGTTATGGTTGCTATGATGATGTGAAGAGCCGAGCTACATGATTTATTCATTTATTCGAGCCGCTGCCGTTTCAGCGATTTACCTATGTCTATTCCTTTCAATATCCAAATCTCAAATGCTGTTCTATTTTCCTCCTTCCCGTTTCCGCCTCCGCGTACCCCAAGCAAACGCTGTCGTGATTAATCTCTAACGCCATTTCTCCGACTCGAACAGCCGCAACATCCGTCCGTACCCACCACCCTATCCCGCCCTTCTACTTGCCCTCACATCCTTCCCATCTCACTCGCCCTAACCCCCGCTCCCTTATCCCCCCTCCCCCCCAGCTCATAAAGAAAAATCCCCGTCTCCCTCCACCTCCTGATTCCCATCCCCCTATCCCTCCTCATCCCCATCTCCTACGCATTCCCGTCCCCTCCCGCTTCTTCCACTCCACCGCATCTCATATCCATCAGCACAACCTGCACCATCCGCTCTACATCTAGTAGAGAGAATACGAAGTGTGTTGGGACTTTGAATCAGGGTTGATGAGTGCTGGACGGGGGTTGGGGATTCTGCAAGAGAAGGGTTTGCGAGGTCGAGTGAGTGTGGGGAAGCTGCGTGTAGGAGAGGGGGGGGGTGTTTGGTCGATCAACCTCGGTTTTCCCCCTTGAGAATAGAGCGAGAAAACGAGGGGTGTGGAGTGGAGGCTAGCGAGTGAAACCCTTCCCTTTCCCTCTGGCTGACAAAACATTAAACTTAAACACACTACACATTAAAATCCCCTCATATCCTGTATCCCATTGTTCTACATACATACCATCCTCCCCACCATCAATTTTTCATGTTCAGTACCCAACAAATCAATAACCGACAATATAATTTTGGCAAAAAAGTGTTCACCTATCCCCACTGCTTCGATGGCAATATCACCGGCAGAGTATGTACGTTAGTCACTGCCCGCCCCGCTCCTCAGCCGGGCCCCGTCCTTTGGCGCTGCCGTACGATGCCAAAATTCGAGGTATGGATCTAGAAAAAAGATTAGTGAGGAATGTGTGTGTTTAAGCAGGGAATGCCATTAGTGGAGGAGGGGAGCGTTGTTTATTGGAATTGTTTCATATTGGGTTTTCCTCATCGACGCACAGTACAGTATAGTACACGCCATACCCCCCTCCCCTAAATGTAAAAGCCCCCCAACCTTCTTGTACATCCTCCATCAGGTTTACCAAAGGTTTTACATGTCTTAAACCCCCCCCCCGAAACCCACGCCAAACTTTTAAAAACCAAAAGCACCTGAAATCTCCGTCATCTCAGCCTCTCAAACCCAAAAAATAGGAAACACAAAATATTGTTTCGTCAGTGCAATTTCTTCTATATCACTTGTACATTACCTCCTCATCCGTGAACACAGCTCAAGCAGCTATGGTTCTGCCGGCGGCGGTTTCCCGAGCTGCTGACCTCGCTGGTCTTGACGTCCCTCCTCGGTCAGCTCGTTGGTGGGCGGCTGGTTGCAGTGGGGAGGAAGGATGAGGATTGTTGGATTGGGGCGTAGGAATGGTGGTGGGGAGAGGGAGGAGGGTTGTGGGGAAGGGAGGGGGGGCTAGGAGATTTACTTTTTGGCGGGAAAGGGGGAGGGGGTGGATTAGGAAAGGGGGTTGTGTGGCTGTGAGGGGGTTGTACGCTTATTAAGTCTCCATATTATAAGGTGGATATACGAAAAACGTTGATAACGGTAATTGGTGGAGGAATTGCTTAGGCTTTGATACCGAAGACTTTGCTACAATCAGAGCATCATGCTCTTTCGTTTCAGGAAAAGGGAATCGAAATCTTCGTTACAACTGGAGTCGTGCACCACGCTCCATCGGAGCACGTGTAACACTTCTCGCCTCAGGATGCTTTTACAGACGCGCTCTTCTCTTTTTCTTCGTTCGCGACTAAAACGGCTTTGAATATTGCAAGATTCTCCTCGTTGTGCAGCTGAAATTTCCCAACGGACTACTCGATGCCGGGTATAGTTAAGGTGAATATTTCAATAGCAGGTTTTCTTTTGTGGCGATCAGCAAACTCTAGCATCTTTGTCTGGACTGACATCGATGTAGCCAGGCCCTTTTGGATACGTATCCCCTTGAGCATAAGAGCCTCAGCTGGGATATTTGATTCTCCTTGGCCTAGCGTTAGTGGGTAGATCGTAGCCCCAGGGGCGAGGACTGGCATATAAAATGGCCAATACAGCCACAAGCCTGTTGTGACGATGGGGTGATCCACCGATTCGAAAACCTTGGAATTTCTCAAACCATCGGTAGCATAATGTTCATGAGCCGCCAACTCCATCGCGAACTCCCTCATTCTTCTCTATTTGACTGAACACTACACTTTCACATCGTGTCTTTGCGATGAATTGAATTACTAGTTGACCCAGTCCACCAATACCGACAGTTCCTACGCGATCTGAGGGTTTTACATTGTAGTTTGTGAGTATATTGAAGATTGTAGTGCCACCACAAAGTATGGCCGCAGCGTGTTTGTTCTCAATCGAGGACGAGATTTTCAAGAGGTATGCTTCACGCCAGACTGTGTAAGAGGCCAAGGAGCCTATGCGGTTTCCGTACGATACTCGCGCAGGACATGCGTCTTTGCGGCCGTCAGGACATTCTTGACAGATGCCGCAGGTGGCATCGATATAGCTGATACCAACAATGTCATCTCTGATGGAAACTTGTTAGTAGATGCTTACGATTGAACCGGATTCCACTTCTTCAATATTATAACATCAGAGCCGACTTTCTAGACTGTCCCCACTCCAGCATGGCCGAAATCTTGGAGTGGGTTTTGGTGATAAGCTGGATAGACCACTGTGGGCGAATTTCACAAGCATCTCGTCTCCCTTTAGACCGTCTCGAAGAACAGTTCTTCGCAGAACGCCGTCGAGCGGCCTGTTACTGATGACTTTGTAGATGCTAATTTGATTCCCTCCGTTTGGGAAGCTACTTCAAGGAAAAGTACCAGAAACCGAGTTTAGCAATGGTATAAGAGATTTGACTTTACGATATATCAGAAGTGGTCGAGACACTTTGATGAGCAACCTGGGGGTTTTGCAGCTGTATAGGCTTTTCGGCGCTTTTGTCACGAAGTCAATCAGAGTAGCTAGCCCAGTGGAACCGTGAGAAATGGCACAGCTGCCATCCCTTACTGTACGTAGTTTTTATATGTACAGTAACGTACAGAGCGACTTGACCAAAAGCACTGTCCTAAGAAGTCTGGAACGTGTTAAACCTATGGTACAGTCCTAAATGTCTTCGGGGTAGGTGGCCGTTTCTCTCAACCCTCAAATTAGTCCGCCGGCTACCATCCAAAATACTTTTCTATCTTGCCATCTAGATGTGCCTCTAGAGTCCCCCATATATTTTGCACGATTTCTCGTCCTTCCAAGGCAACTCCAAGCTCCTGACTGGTATACCAGCTAGCTCTGTCCATGTTCCCACTTCCAAGCACCACAACTTCCCCATCTGCAATCGTACATTTGATGTGGCATTTTGCTTCACGTCCACTAACGAAGTATGCAATTCTCAGTCGACCTACCCGACCTCTTCCTTCCTCGGTCCTTGCTGCAGAGCCAGTGCTGGTAGCCACGTCCAGCTTACGATAGTCTCTTACAAAATGCCATACGCACAATTCCGTAATGGTTCCAGCTGTGATAAGTTGCTCGAGTACCATCATGCGGCGATTTGTAAAGATAAGAGTATCAACCCCCCGGTTGAGAGCTGCGAGGATAGCTGCAATGACAGGTGGAGAGGTCAGATTCGGGGTTAGGAAGATCAAGGACTGTGTTGCATTTGAGATGAGATGGAGTATAAGGGTATTTAGGGGAGTCGGCGGCGGTAGCGGTATGGATAGAAAAGGGCGAAAAGATGGCCAGCGGTGGTGCGGGGAGGGAAGCAGTATACTTGAATGGGCTGATGACGATGTTGAGTTGCAATCCGCGGTGATCGGTAGAACAGGAAGGTCGTTACGACCCCACGTGTAACGCCAGAATTGTAGAAGAGACGAGACAGTAGGGCCAGTCAAAGGGAGACAGCATTCCAGCCAACTCTCCCAGCTAAGGTTGCAGCTCGGTAGAAGGGCGAGGCGCCGATCAACAATGATAAATTTGGGGTGTAATACGCTGAAGGGCCGGACAAAAATACTCTTGATTTGTAGATCCAGGCCCTGAAGCTCCTCGGGGGAGGGAAGACCGAGTTTTGAGACCCATTGTGTCGGTGGGTAGATGTAGCCGGCAGGAGATGAGGTATGGAATAGCTTTTGGAAGAGAGAGCGAGAAGAGAAGCACAAACGAACTCGGAGCTTGGGAGTACCGACAGGACTAGAAGCATGCCTGTTGGAAAGAATTCTAAGAGTGGAAGAAAGGTTTGTGAGTGACGGCGAATGGGCCCAAAAGCAGGTCACTAAGATAACTTCATGCTGGGCGGATTCTATGGTGGGTAGGATGGCAGTATTGTAGATATCCAGGCCACTACCTACGACAAAATCACCCGTGACAGACGTTGTTGTCAAGCTTGATGGGTTCTTGGCCCAGTAATGGCCCTCGTTTTCGCTGATGCCTCTCCGGGTTTGAAGGCCGCTCATCCAGGTGGAAAGCAAGCCATATGGAACGGAAGGTTGCCTTCCATTGGGGTGGAAGGATTCCAGATTTGCAAGTTTACCCAGGATATTTCATGTAGCGGAGAACGGCTGATATGAACACTGAACGCTGATGCAAAGATAGATTCAGCTTGAAGTCACCATTGAAGGGTTCGGGTTAGTGGGCTCCGCTGCGCAGAAAATACACACCACTGCCATATCTAGCGCTGAGCTCACATACTCTTCTGTCTTCCAATCATGACTTTCTCAATCCTTCCTCCAGCTCCTGTCAATCAGGGATACATCTCAGATTCTTCCGACAACGGCTCCATCGACTCCGAGGGCGACGTTGACATGCTCGACACCATAAAATCAACCAAACGCTCCAAACATTCTCACTCATCAATCATAACTCCCGGCGAGACCATCACCGACGACCCACAATGGATGAGGTAAACCTTTCCTCCCAAGACACTCCAAGTTCCTGCGCAAATAAAGCCCCCTTGGTTTCCACTGATTCCCCGCCCTTCCTAGAGGCCACGGCACCTACACCACCCCACCCCACCCCATAATACTCGCCACCCTCGCCGGCACCCTTCAAAAAACCAACAAACTCCTCTCCATCCGCCCCCTCCGCGCCCGCTACACCCCCGAAATCGGCGACCTCGTCGTCGGCCGCATCGTCGAAGTACAGACTAAACGCTGGAAAGTCGACCTATCCGCCCCTCTCCTCGCCCACCTTCCTCTATCCGCCATAAACCTGCCAGGAGGCATATTGCGGAAAAGAACCAGCACGGATGAACTCGCCATGAGGGCGTTCCTGCGGGAGGGGGAACTCATCGTAGCAGAGGTGCAGGGGATATATCAGGATGGGTCTGCGGGCCTGCATACGCGCAGCCTCAAATACGGCAAACTCCGCAACGGCGTCTTCCTCTCCGTCACGGGTTCTGGCGGCAGCAGCCCGGGCGTCGTTCGCTCGCGGCGGCAAGTCTGGACCTTCCCCACCGCGAATAACGGCGGTGAAATCGATGTCGTGCTTGGCGTCAATGGCTACATATGGATATGCAAGCATGTCGCGGATTCGGCAGCGGCGGACGGGGGCAAGGTGAGTATAACGAGGATGGAGGAGAGCGTAACCAGTGAGATGTATACGGCGCGGAATGAAGAGATTGGGGCATATACGAGGAGGGAAATTGCGAGGGTGGCCGGGGGGATTAGGGCGTTGGTGGAAGGAGGAGTGAGGGTGGATGAGGAGACGGTTATGAGGGCTTACGAGGCAGCGCTGGAGGAGTACGATGAAGATGGTGAGGGGGAAGGAGAAGCGAGTGACTACCTTGGGGGTGAGAGGGGAAAGAGAGTGGTGGCGAAGACGCTGGCTGCTGTGAGGGCGGCAAAGGGCTAGTCTGACTTACGATACTATATATACCCCTTCAAATGAAGAATGAAGCCTTCGAGTTGTGGAATTGGCATCGGAGCTTGTAGGCATGGGCTTGAAAGTCCAGCAATTAGCAAACCATTTGCTAGCTAAAATCCCGGTGTCACCCATGCACCGAGGACATGCTACATCAATAATGTTACAGATGGACATCAATCTTTCCTCTACTTTCAACCATAAAGCACAAGCCAGGCGGAAAACTTCACATCCGCCAAAATCCGAGAAATACGAAAGGAAGACACACCAACACGCCCCACTACCGCCGTTTTCCATTCTGCAAACTCTGGAACAGCAATTTGAACCCATTACACAGAGCACGCATATCCTGATACGGATTCTTCTGCAGCTCAAATGCATTCGGGACGACCTTGACAGGCCAATTCTGCACCGGCGCGTGCTGCCCGGCTTTGAAGCAGAGGAAGAAGTAGCCGGGGTGTTTTGGGTTGATGCAGAAGGCGTAGACGGAGCGTTTGGGGTTCGCTTCGGTGTAGGTGGTGAGCCAGCGCTCTGGAAACAGGTATGTTAGCAGAGAAGTTGGGATATGGGATAGATGTGAGACCGGCGGGGAATTGGGATAAATGGTATTGGGATTCAACTTACCAGTCTCGGCTTTGCTGGTGTTTTGGTATTTCTCGTGCAGCATGATTTCGTCAACTTTTCTTGCCATAGCTTTCACGTGGTTGACGATCATTTCATCCAGATCACTGTAGGTAAAGCGGCCACCGCCGATCGAAAGAGTTGTGCCAGTAGCATAAGGTCCAGACTTGTTAAGTTCAAGGACATCGATATGCTGATATACATTGTCTGATACTTTCCAGGTCACAGCGAGATGCTCCGTTCCCTTCGATGAAGGACGAATTACCACGTCGCCTCGGGCTTGGGAGCCTAGATATTCTTCTGCTTGGGCGCTGTTGAAAGGTTTGAATAGGGGATGCTTGATGACTCTCTGGGTTCGGCCGGATACGTCATTCTTCTCCTTCATGGACTCCTTGTCTTTCTTTTCCTGTTCATCGTCCCATTCATCCTGTGCACGATCGATCTCTTTACGGTACGGTCTTCGAAGCTCGTCATCTCGCAATGAGAAACTTGCAGTGAGCTGCTTCCGATTTAAATGCATGATTTTCGCTTGCACGGTTTGATGTAGAGAGAACAATTGCTTGGCGGATACTTCGGGTCTATTAGAGATCTCGGAAGCAGGTACGGTTCCTTCGATGCCGCAGTCCATTTTAGCTTCCACGTAATCGTCGGCCACTCTCTTGATAGATACTGGGACAACCATGTGTTCACAAAGTGAGTCGGGAGTTTCGCCCGTGAACATCGTAAAGATCTCATTCGTCGAGAGTAACACATAATTTCTGCGCAACTCTTCGTATGGCTGTTGCAGTTCAGCGCGAATTGTTTCTAAAGTTGCGCGTTTTCGCTGGTTAAAATTCTTTTCCAGCTGCTCAGCATACTCCTCGAGAATAAGATCATTAACTTTCTCCTGGGCCTCGTCTTTGATCAGTTTTCGTACAATGGCTCCGGGGCCATTCTCTTGTTGCTCCGCTTCAATATCTTCTTCATCCAATTCCAGAGCGTCGGCGGCCATCTTTCGCCCAAGATCGTAATCTTCTGGGTGTACACGAGTATTGTCAAGATAGTCCGAGTCCGGTTCGGAACTGTCAAAGTCAATGTATAGAAAGCTAGCGCAATTGTTCCAAACACGAGGCCCGACAGCTCCAAGTCTACCCTGGTCCAGATCTGCTACTAGTTCCGCTCTTGTGGAAACTACGCCACCATTGAGGTTAACGACCTTTATTAGTTGTGATGCCTTTCGTGGGCCAAGGCCGCAAACGTACGGGAGTAAACTGGCTGTATTGACATCGCTTACGGCTTCGTTGATATCGACACCGCATAAATTGACCATGTCGACCATTGCTGTCTCCAATTGCTTCATGATCTTTTCTTGAGGCACATATCCTTGGCACGGGTCGAAGGAGATAGACACGATATCCCTGCCGAGTGAAGCATACTCTTTCATTGGGTTTTGCAGGTATTTTGCGAGCGCCACGCAGTATTTGGTCAGAGGTACAAAGCCAGGGTGCTCAAGGTTTGCGCGATCACTAGTCTGATATAGTCGTGCGACTTCATCGTTCACTATAACGACTTCCAACTTATCACTTCTATCACTGCCGTCTTCGTCCTCGTAATCAGCCCCGCGGAGGTTTTTACGGTCGACGATTTCTTCAATCTGCTTGAAAAGCTTTCGTGTTTCCGCGGAAAAGCCTGAAACACCAATCACATCGGGCTTCCGCCGCTCAACAAGCTCCACAAAGGCTTTGACATCCGCTCCATCATCCGTGCCTTTCTCGGCGTCGCCCACTGAGAGATCAATGAATTTCCCGTTCTCAAGAACTCGACCGTCTTCTTCGACCCAGGCCCAGCAAATAGTTTCCTTTCCAACTGCGCCGGTGCCATTAGATAGCGCCAGGACCCGAGGAACGGTGCCCAGCATCATTCCTTTCGGCTTGTATGGGGCCTGATCAAGCTTCTTTGTGTATTCTTCCCTGCAAGCCTTGGCAACTTGGTTCTCACATTCGGTTTTCAGGTTCTCCTTTACGCCTCTTGCCATAACCTTATCCAGTTTCAGAAGGGCCATGTCCAGTGCTTCTCGTCGCTCACGGTTCCATGCATCAGCAACCTCACTGAAATTGTCGGATTCGATATCGCCGTAAAGTCTACTCTTGAAATTTTCATAGTTCTGGAGTCGTACTTTCACGTCAACGAGGCCCTCTTCTTCAGCCCTAAGCATTCGAAGAAAAAGATCAGGTTGACGGGCAATGTCGTTCAATTGTTGATTTCGCAAGTATTTGAACTCGTAGTATGGATGTTGCTCGTCAATCTTACGCAGGCCTTTCTCGGTCCTGAAGCATTCGATGACCCCGTTTGTATAGTAGGCCCTGCGCATTACCTTTCTCATCTTAGGACTTAAAGATATTTCTTCAGCGAACATTGCTCTCGCTGCCCTGAGACATTGCGCACCAGACGAGTAGTCTGGCGGATCCAGGATGTTTTCACTGTCCGCCATATCGTCTGGTCGTTCCGCAGGATCCTCGGTGTATTGTCGTCTACCTTCTTTCTTGAGGGCGTTTTGTGCGAAAGCATCCGCTGATATACCGAAAGCGCGCACCAACCTGTATACTTTACCATTGCGTATTCGCTCAAAGATCATCTTTGACGCACCCGGGCGACGCAGGGTTCCATTCGAACCTGAGCCATTGAGGACTGCAACATCTGCAAGACGTGAAGAGTGTTGGAAATGCATGTAATCCTGGACATCTTGTAGTTCCTCCATGGTCACTCCTGCAGGTAGCATTTCCTCGAAAAGTTCGTCACGAATGCCGGATGCGCTTGTTAAGCTATCATAAGTCTTTTGCAAGGCGTTACGCTTGTCAATGAGTGCTCTGAACTTTAAATCCAACTCAAAAATCTCCCAGAGGTCAGACTGGGTAAGGAGTTTCTCAGCCTTAACCACATATTGCGGAGCACCTTGGTTGTAAGCATCCGGTGTACTTGCTACCTTGGCTGCGTGAATCAGGTAATCTTTGCGGTGCTGGAAAATAAAGGGGACTTCGTATTCGTCCGTAATCATGAATTCTAGAACCTTTGCGACTGACTTCTGAAAAGGTTCTCGCAGATCTGGTTCCAAGCGTTTCTTAGGAAGCATCAGATCCGATATCCAGAGGGACTCTTCCTTGAATTGCTCTTCCGTAAGAACAAGGTTTCTGTAGGGTTTCCTCGCTATTTGAAAGCGCTCGGGTTCATCAATGGAGCGAATCTGGTTATCCTCGTCCGTCAACATTCGCTCAGCAAGCTGAGAAGGCTCGAAGACGTCTTTGAGCTCAATGCCCTTGATGAGTCCTTCAGGATCATCGGGGTCCACCCGTCGTTGTTCGTCCTCCTCATGTTCTTGGAGTTCCAAAGCCCAATCATACTCGGCTCCTGTACCAAAGGCTTCCTTCATGTCTTCAAGTGTCATCTCGTCAAGACCCGTGGCCTCCTTTGATCCTATCAGTGTCCTACTGACATGTCTCGCGACCTCAGCATCGTCATCCGCTGCGTCTAGCCCCTCATCGCCGGGAAAGTCCTCCTCGATGAAGTCGGCAAACTCATCTTCGAGATTTCGAGGTTCCGCTCGGTTAGGCCGTTGAGTTTCATATGAACGCGGGGCATCTTCCTCTTCGTCGGAATCAAAGATACCACCAACGCCTTTCGAAGGTCTTCCATCCCGATCTTCTTTGTGCCCTCGCTTTAGGCGTTTAAGTTTGGGCTTATTCAAATATTAGCACCGCTCTCTCGTAATGATGCAGAGATGCTATTCACCTCAGTAGGTGCACGGCGTCCGAACTCAGGGTTGGCCTCTCCAATCAGATCTAAATCTTCCTCATCAAGACCAGCTTCCTCTTCTTCGCGCTCCTCTCTTCTCCGCTTCTTCCTCTCTCTTCTACGCCGCTCCCGCTCCTCTGGTTCCTCTTCATCCTCGACAATAAAACCTTCTCTTATCTAGCACCGTAGCAGGCTGCCGTCAGTAAAAGACCCCTGGGTTTAACGAACGAGGAACCTACGAGTCGCTCGGCCTCTGGGTCATCGTCGTCCTCTTCCTCGCTGGAATCATCAAGATGACCATTGATCCCGTTTGTACCATTAATCTTCCGGCTCACTTCACCCGTCTCTTCGTCAAAGGATTCCTCGCCCTCGTCGTCGTCAAGTTCGGCCTCTCCTACGATCAGGTCGTGAGCGCTCATGGTGGAAAAGAGCTCAACTTGAAGGAGGGAAGAGCGGAACAAAAGCGCCCAAGAAGCTGTCTTTTGTTCTTAGGCGTGGTGGTGGTGGTGGTGAAATGTAATGTGCAGAGGCATTCACATTCTTTCAGTCGCGGTCTTAGTCCGGGGTATTTTTGCTTAGTAATCTCGGCTACACATGCCCTGTTTTCTTCTATCTACAGCTTTGAGGATTCAACTCAGGTCTTAACCGTTAGGCAATAACCATAGCTATTCGCACATGAATAAGTAAATAGTGTATAGGTATTGGGAATCTGTGCTATCAAGAAGTTCACCAATCGATTTGGGGGAGACATTAGCGTTCAGCCTTATCACTTTGCCGGGATAGCTTCTATCTACACGACGCTCAACCACAGCACTCAGCTAAATCGACAAATATCAACGTCTTCAACCGCATCAACACTTCTACACCCGAGAACAGTGTGACTAAGACTACAAGACCTGAAAGGTCTCAGTGTTTTTCCTCAACGTGCGACTGCGCGGCTTTGCGATTCCGTCACCTCGTCGGCCCGCATGCCCATGAAATAGGGGACCAAACTTCGACACTGCTGTTGAGCTCTTCCTAGAACAGTCTGTCTGCCACTGTTCTTTCAAGCGCACTACCTTCTATCAGAAACCTAGAGCACATCCGTGATCATGTCCGGGATTCAGAAAGCTCGTACTTTTGACCGCAAAAACAAAAAAGGGCTTGCGCTTAACGCGCCTGCTCCAAAGCCTGCTGCACCTTCAGCTGGTGATGCCCAGATCCCCGGCGCAATTGGGAATGATGTCACAAGAACGGACACCTTGGAAATTGGGGTGGAGTTCAAGCTGGACTTGCGAAGTGAAGATTTGATTGTGCAGAAAGAGCTTGGAGCTGGAAATGGAGGAACAGTTAGCAAGGTCATGCATGCGGCAACTAAAGTCATCATGGCGAAAAAGGTACTGTTTTTGTATCGTGGAATACGGACCGATTTAGCTAAGGTCCAGGCCAGGTTATCCACGTGGAAGCAAAAAAGGACGTTCGAAAGCATATCGTTCGGGAGTTACAGATCATGCATGAATGTACCTCGCCAAACATTGTGACCTTCTACGGCGCATTCCTTAACGATACTGGAGATGTCATCATGTGCATGGAATATATGGACTGCGGGTGAGCTTCGAGTACTCTTAAGACCTTTTCTATTATCTGACACCGTTATAGCTCTCTGGATCGTATATCTAAAGACTTTGGCCCTGTCCGTGTGGATGTTCTGGGAAAGATTGCCGAGGCAATCTTGAGTGGTCTGACTTATCTCTACGAAGTTCACCGCATTATGCACCGGGACATTAAACCTTCTAATGTTTTGGTCCACTCTCGTGGATATATAAAGCTTTGCGACTTTGGAGTTTCGGGCGAGCTTGTGAACTCCGTCGCAGATACCTTTGTTGGGACATCTACTTACATGGCGCCTGAACGGATCCAAGGTGCGAAGTACTCGATCAAATCCGATGTATGGAGCGTGGGCTTGACCCTGATGGAATTGGCTATCGGAAGATTTCCATTTGATGCCAGTGATGCAGCGGCTGGAGATCGAGCAAGTGCGGGACCTATGGGTATCCTTGATTTGCTGCAACAGATAGTGCACGAACCGGCCCCAACGCTGCCGCAGAGTGACGCCTTTCCTCCAATCCTTGATCAAATGATACAGAAATGCCTTCTTAAACTTCCCGAAGAGCGCCCATCGCCTCGGCAGCTCTACGTACGTCTAAGATATAATTCTTTTCGAAGGTCTTGACTGATGATTATGCCAGGACCAAGACGCCTTTCTACAGGCCGCCAAACGTACACCAGTCGACCTCGAAGACTGGGCGGTCCAGATGATGGAGCGTCATAACCGTAGATCTCATCTCGCTCCTCAGCTCTCCCCGTCAACTCAAAGTCTTCTTCGCGGCGACTCAGTATCTTCACCTTCTAAGGAATCTTCCGCATCGAAAACTCCGACATCAGGTGAAATACCCATTGCTGGCGATGATGTGAAAACTTCACCGCCATCCGATACAGTAGCGGTTCAACGAGCACTTCCTACCGACATCAATGGCGCAGGCCTATATAGCTCCCAAAGCTCGAACTTCGCGCGCCAGGCATTCCCTCCTCGAACATCCAGCTCATCTGGTGCTTCCTTGAGCCGCTCGCGCGAGAATGATGGCATCTGCGCTCCACCCGCTTTACAATTCCGGCCAAAGGATAATGATAGCTTCAACTTACCAATCCGTCCTGCACCCCCTCCATCAGGCCCATTACCACCACCTCCCAACCCAAGTTTCAGAAACTCGACCTCCAGGCGCCAAGGGACGAATGGGAACGGCTACCCTAACGGCGATAGCTCGCAGTATTGAAATCGGGTTTTTCCTTCTCGTGTTCTCGCATGTTCGCTGGCCCAGCATAAGGGCCCAGTCCACGCCGGAAGTACACTGCATATTCCGGCGTCCTAAACCCATCTTCATCCTCTTTTTACCATAGGCTGTCTCACAGAAGTCATGTACAGCGATGTGTATACCCCTAGCACTGTTCGACCTACTGCATGTTTAGGCTACATCACGAGCATGGAATCGGCGTCTTGTCTGTCATTTAGTAGCAACGTAAGAACCTACTAGGTACGACTGTCTTCACTCCGTAGCATGTCAACGGTTGAGACCGAAGGATTATTGGATAGCGATTTCGAATGACCATCATGAAGATGTACAAGCCAGTTGCCTTGCGGAAACTGGCTCGTTATCAAATTCAGAGTTGGTGAACATGCTGAGCGATGTGTTGAACATTAGAAAACATAATCTTTCAAACCCTGAGGTACTCGTTTTGAGGTACAAGGATAAAGAACGCTGACAACCATTTTCAACCTCGCATATGAAGCTCTTCTTATTGACAGTCTAGTGGGATCTATTATAAAGACCCGTATCTACTGCAGTCAATGTTTCCTAGAGGGTATTCGATCTACAAGGGCGTTTTCGCGCCCTGACTTTGTACGGGCGAGCACATGGACATCACCGGTCACAATCGGGCAACGGATGGCCAGCAGCTAATGAGAGTTGCGTGTTGTGATGTCCCGTAAGAATACATGCTTTGAAATCTGCCCCATTTTCCTTGGGGGAATGGCTTGCTGGGTCCCACGAGGAATCCTTATGCTCCTTACCGTTCGGTACCCTAAATTCGAGAAAGGCGTATCTTATTACCAAGCAGTGCCAATACGCAAGGCTGCAGCGTTTCGTTTGCTGTTACAATTTGCGAGCATTCACATCACCTCTAATCGCTTAGCGATTCCGTAGGTATGCCCGACAACCTTTGCATCTTGCTCCTAGATCCCCCATGAAAGCAGGGCTGTAGTACAAGCTGCTACAACAGAATGGCCCCGGTTGAGGTCACGGAGGACTATTACGCTATTCTCAACGTCCCGCATACCGCTACCTTCGAGCTCATAAAAAGTAGCTACCGACGACAGGCAATAGCTCTACATCCGGACAAAAATCCCAATAAGCCTAACGCCACGGCTTCCTTCCAAATCGTAAGCCACCCAGCTTCCAAAAAGACTAGGATGGTTCGAGGCAGCTATTGACTTGTATCAAAAGCTGGGAAGGGCTTATGAAACAATAAAAGACCCCGAAAAACGAAGGATATACGATATACGATGGGAGTCCATCAGGAACACGCAACGCACACAACAGGAAGCCGCGGAGGCAGAGCGGAAGAGAGCAGCTCAAGAAGCCCAAGAGAAGGCGGACAAGCAAAAAGAGGAAACCACACGGCAGGACCAGCTTCGGCATTTAGAATTGCATAGATCTCGTTACGACGGGGACATCTTCGAGGCCAATCGAGTGGTCCGAAGGCTTGTGGCAGATCTGAAGCGTCTCCAGGACCAGGATGATGAGGAAAAAAGGAAGGAAAAGGAGAGAAACAGTTGGTGGACATACATGACTTCACCCATCTATAGCAAGCCCAAAGAAACAGAAATCGAGAAACAGGAACGGGAAAACAAACGTCTCCAGAGGCTCGCTAGCAGGAGCATCAAAGAAAACGAATTGACTCAGAGAAAGGCCAAGCTTCAAAGCTTGCAAGATGCGTTGCAGGACGTGAGTAGCAAAATTGCAGCCGTAAAGAAAAAAAACGAGGATGAAGCGCGAGTGCAGGCGGCAAAACGGCAAGAGCGCTTAAGGAAGGAGCAAGAAGCAAAGAGACGGCGAGAAGAAGAAGAGATGCGTGAAGCACGGACACGGTGGGCAAAAATGCAGGAAGACCGCGCTGCACAGGCCGCCAAAGAAGCCCGTGAAGCAGCACAAGAGCGTGTACGGAAGGCAACGGATGAGAGATGCAAAGCAGAAGCAGAAGAGCGAGCACGAGCGGCTCGAGTGGCGGAGGCGGCTCGAAAGGCACAAGATCAACGACACGGTACGTTTCAGCCAGAGACACCCTCGTATCGCGCATCCCACGCATCCGCCTCTAATGAAACCACGTGCCGACATGATAAATTCTGGACGAAAATAGAGGGTAGCCATCTTTGCAGTAATTGTCACAGTACTCAGAGACATTTTGCATTCCAGTGTCCCGGTTGCGGAAAGATAGCTTGTGCAAGCTGTCGACGAAGCTTGAGAGGCGAGAAAAGCGGCAAGAGAAGAACCGACTATGGAAGAAACAATTATCGTTCAGACTTTGGCTATACCGATTACGATTACGATTGAAGCGCTGGTTTGGACAAACCCCTTGGTCTCTTCATCTTCTCCCATCTTTAGGCCTTCTCTCGATTGTATACTCTCTGGACCTCGTTCGAACTCGTGGCCTCCGTCTGCACCATCGTCCGTACAGCACTGATCCGGAGTCTTCAGAGCTCACACCACGGACATTTACTACTTTGGATCAGAACGTTGTGGAAGGAGGCCATTACGGGCGGTCCGACCCGTTTTTTGGGGGGAGGGGGGTCGGACAGTCACGTGATAGTATTAGATACCTTACATACTTTGGCCTTTGGGTATGGGACACTATCATACACCAATCTGCCATGACGCGTATCGCAGCTAATCAAATCGTGATGCATTGCTTCCTAGTTGACTAAGGATCTTAGGCAAGATGACTGGACTAGTCACCGTCTACGATTTGCTTTGCAAGGAAACTGAATACTATTCTCAAGTCCCTCCCCTCGGCATATCCTCTGGCTTGTATAGTAAGCCATACCGTCGAACTTGCTTTACGCCTTATAAAAGTATAGTAAATACTCATGTCCGCTCTTAAATATCTTGTTATGCATCCTTCGTTCACAGTCTCTCATCTTCGTTGCACACATACTGTCGCAAGCATATCTCTTTTTCTCAGCTTTGCCCCTTGATCACAAGCCCGCTTCAAATGGCTGGAGAACTCATTCTGGTCAGAGATTCCCCCATCTTGTAGCGCGAGCGCTCTTCTATTAACATTCCTTCAGGTTACAGGAGGGACAGGCAGCCTTGGATATGCGACCATACTGTGCGCTCTAAATGCCGGCTACCGGGTGCGTACCACGGTCCGCAATCAGAAAAGTGTGGAAAGCATCAAGGCAGCTCCTTCTGTCCAACTATTCTTGAAAATCTCGAATTCGCGATAGTCGAGGACATTGTCAAAGAGGGTGCGTACGACAAAGCCTTGCAAAACGTCGTCTATGTTTTGCACATTGCATCTCCACTACCCGGACAGGCAAGTTTCCTCCCCTCCTCTGTTCCGTGCTAGTTTTCTGCCCGCTTGCTGTAATATACGTCTTTCTAGACCGGGGATTTTGAGGCAAATACTATCCAGCCTGCAATAGGCGGCACAATCGGTATCCTTGAATCGGCCATGAAAGTACCCAGTATCAAGCGCGTCGTCATCACCTCTTCCATCGGTGTCATAATCCCCAGAGATGAAAGCAAAGTCGTCAACGGTAGAATCTTCTGAAACGTCAAACCAACTCGGATAGATAACTGACACCACCATCAGAAACCGACATCGTAGCCAAATCCGAGGCAACCGGTCCGTACCCCCACTCATTCGCCGCCTACCGCGCTTCCAAAATCCTAGCTTTCCACGCCACCAAAGACTTCCTCTCCTCTAAAACCCCATCCTTCACAGTCATCAACATCATGCCGGCCTTCCTCATCGGCAAACACGAACTACAAACCACCCCCGACATCATCTCCACCAGATCCTCAAGCAACGGCCTTCTCCTCTCCAACCTCCTCGGCGATACCTCCCCCTCCCCACTCCCAGCCACTTTTGTCCACCTCCACGATGCGGCCATGGTGCACGTCCTGGCGCTGAACCCAGCTGTTCAAGGCAACCAGGACTTCGTCGCTAATTCCGGGGGTCTGGATGGAGGAGCCGTGTGGGATGATGCCCTTTATATTGCCAGAAAGCATTTCCCGGAAGCGGTGGCAAAGGGGATTTTGCCGCTGGGGGGGGAGTACGCCGGCGCAGATACTGAGGGTTGATGGATCCCGGGCTGAGAAGGTGTTTGGTTTCAAGTATCGGGATTTTGAGGCGCAGGTCGTTAGTCTTGTTGGGCACTATGTGGATGTGGCTGAGAAGACTGCTGCCAAGGGAGTCGCGAATGGAGTTGCGAATGGAGTTGCGAATGGGACTATGAACGGACTTGTAAATGGTAGCTCCAGATGAGGAATATACGAATAGCTTTCCTCATCTCTCATTCATTATCAACTCTGTTCCAGAATGTACCAAACATCCGAGTCTAGAGTACTTGAATCATCTATCTCACAAACCCACAACACACATTCCATAGAAACAGTGGAATTAGCGTAAAAATTCCTCTGATGCCAGTCCACCAATCGCCCGGCCCCGTATTTTGAATCTCACCCCGTCCACAACCCCTTCCCGCAACCAATCGGCCCCCCGCTCGAACAAATCGCCGCCCTCGACCCATCGAATCTCCAGATTATACGCAACAGTCTCATTCCAAACGCAACTTTCATACCTCATACCCCTCGATCTTGGAAAATAAATAATATCGGCTTCACCAAAAAAAACGACATCAGTTGGTGGGAAGTAAGGTGGGGTACTGATTATGACGTGGGCGAGAGTATTCGGGTGGGATATATGAATGTTTGGAGAGGAGAATAAATTAAGGTATGTCTAAACTTTCTCAAGCAGCGTGAGGCCTTTTAAGGGAGGGAAGGGTCTGAGACCTCTTTTGGGAATGGCGGGTATAGGATGGGTTTTACCTTGATCGTGGTTGATCACTAAATACGTGTGGTTTTCGGTTGAGTGTGTGGGGTGAAAATAGACGGCAGTTTGACTTTGAGATGGATAATGTGTGTAGGCTATTGACTACTGGGTCCACGGTATGCTCCAGTAGTGCCTCCTGGACGGACCTATCGTACATCTCGATTTGGCAGATTTGAAGCTATCCATAAAGCTCTCTCCTCTCTCTAGTCTGTGCTACCGGCCTACGACCCCCGTCGCAACAAGCGTTATCTGCTAGCGAGCTCTATCTGCAGTCGGATCATCTGTAGTCGAATATTGCTCTTGGGCGTCTCCCTGCTTGTTAGCCATGTCATGATATCAATGCTTTCACCTCGCTATGAAAGCCGTTCTTATCGACCCTCGCCGACATGAAATGCAACTTTTACGCCGTTCCGGCTTTCCATTGTAAGTCTGCTCTGCTCAATGAACGCCATTTCTGGATCTCTGTTTTCAACTGTTTGCAAGAGCCTAGCAAGCACGTAGGCGCTCTCAATAAGCGCGAGCTACTGGCAGGGACAGATCCTTGGGCCCCCAGAGAATGGAATGTAGTGCCAGCCAAGCTTCATACCCTCCCACCGTTCAGGCCGGAAGTGGTCGGCATCTTCACCCCATACATCCTTGTCTCTCTGCATGGCGCCAAAATTCACACCCACCTGGGTTCCGCGAGGTACAAAGACTGGTGCCTTTCCCTGGGGCCCACAGCCAGTGGGGATTACGCAGTCCTTCAAACAGATTCGCATGTTACGGTTAGCAGGCATCGAAAGACGAAAGCCTAAGTTATGAATTAGCAGAGATTTAGGTTCGATAGGTGATTGAGCGTTACTGACATCCATTGAGTGTACTGCAGTGATTTGAGCACCTCATAAGTGATCGGGCCTGAGATTGAAAAGACTTCAGCGCGAAGTTTCTGCCATACCTGAGGGTGGCGTGCCACAAGAAAGATTACTCCACTCAGTCCAATCCCAGTTGCATCACGAGCGGGCAAAAATATGTTAATTATCTGATTACATATCTCCTTCCTGTCCTGTAGCACATTGACCAGCTCATCAAGCATGATGTAGCGATGGGATGTATCAGCGGAGGATCCCCAGGATCAGGCTTCGCCTTTCTTATTATGGCTTTATCTATGTATTGGTCAATAACAGCGTGAAATTTATGAGCCAGTCGGTCGTAAGACCAATCCCAAAGAAAAAGAACTCTTAGTCTGCCCAGAAGGATACGCTTGCAAGCCCACGTAGAGCAGCGTTGAAGTTTGCTAGAAGCTCGTTGCTATGAGTCTTGGGGGACTCGGCCAAGAGTATCTCAGTAAACTCGCCAAAGAGGGACTCTGTAGAATGATCAAGGGACTGTATCAGGATAACTTCATTAGTCCGTCTGCAGGTTGAGGTGGGGTGAAAGAACAGAAACGAACCATGAGTTTGAGCAGAGCCTGGAGGTCGATCGTAGAACCATCGCGCGGAATGCGGTTCATCATCCGATCGAGGTGAAGGTCAAGTGTAGCAAGATCCGCCACTTGAGCTCTTGCAAACAGAGGCTTGATCAACTCCCGTGAATACTGCCAGTAAACACCATCTGTAGAAAAGACACGTTTTCCGATAAACGGTTCACCAGTATGCAGTCTCATAGGCTCGACGCCAATCTATCAAACCACCGCGCAAGAATGACCTGTATGTTTGTGGTTTCCATGGTATAAATGCATCTGGTTCCCCATGAATTCGCTTCGAAAATTTTGCCGTACCTGCGGAATCGCTCTCGCTCTATCTCACCAGTATCACCCCGCTTCATGGCGTTGATTTGATCGAGGAACATGTCAAGACCCAAGATAGGATCTTTGTGGGCATACTTGGTGGCAGGCAGCCGTTTCTGTGCACTTCTTGCCTTACCTTCACGTAGACGGAAGCTCTGCTGCAGATGAAAGCACTTATGGCAATTCCCAAAATCCACGGCACAAGTTCCGTGATAAAGGCCATTTTCGAGCTATCGTGCCATGCAGTAAGATTAACGGCTCGACAGAGGTCGCAGATATCTTCAAGGGGATAAAAAATCGCTATTTCAAGACAAGACAGACTAGTATAGCTAGACCTAGCTACCGTGGATAAATCACCGGTACTACGGTACCACTTAACTGTACACCAGGATATGCATGCAAGGCAAGGGCGCGACGTATGAGCTGTCAGAGGAAGCTTATGCACGTCAGTCACGCCTCTACTTAGCGTGGCCACCACACCACTTCCGACTGTCTAAGTATCAACGACTGGTATATAGCCATGACGTGAACTATGGCATATGTCCTTGGCCCTGCCACTGGCCAGGGCTGTCTTCCAGCGGAGATTGGCAACGACGACACCATCAAAAGTGAATTCGCTGTAAATTGAATGATGCAGCATGGAAGCCTCTAATAAGCGTCCCTACCGGCTCAAAATCCGCAACCGCCTTGTGCTAAGCTAAGCTTGGGATCACGGTTTAGGGATATGTAGAAGGTCGGTTACAGTAATGGCGGTTACCAAGCGGGCGCCAAGCGCTAGAATCCATGGACCAGATCCTCATACCTCAACCACATAAACAGCCTCAAGATTCAGCAATGTCGCCACCTCCAGTCGTACGTTCTCTATCCTCTATGGCTGAGCCTCTCTCGCTCATAATGAGCGCAGACACCCTCGCCCCACCGATTCGTTTCGACCGCAAAGGACCCCAAACAGCCCCACTCTGTTCATGCCCAACAGCATCAAAATTCTCACCCTCAGTACCAGTTCGCACCAACGCCTAGATTCTCCTTTCCATCTTTGAAGAAACATGTTTCTGCAGGTGACGCCTCACAATTCTCGTCCTCGCCTTTCATCCCGCGTCGACTTCTCCAGCAATCCACGTTCTCAAAGCAAAAGGGCGAAGACATCGAAGAGGCCAGCTCGGATAGAGAAGTCCAGGAAGCAAGCGTTGCGTCTGACCGTTTCATCCACAACGCCCCGGACACCACCCAAGACACCACCATCAACGCCCTCAGCGCATCCCCCTCGCTCCCAACCCTCAAACGCCGCCGCCTAACCCCCCCCGCACCCCGTGAACCCATCTCCATCTCGTCCTCCCCCGCACCAACCTCTTCATCCCCTTCCAATCCACCTCCCCCAACAACCCCACCCCGGCGCCCACACGAATCTCCGCCCCCCGCATACCCCCGCTTTATCCCCACCCTTCCCCCCAGCCCCTCCCTCCCCACCCGCCCACACTTCCTCCTCCCCTCCCATCCTCCCCCTCCCGATCCCCTCCCCTCAGCCTTCTCACCCCACCGCCGCGGCGCGAAACACCTCCCGGGTGGTCTCGCAGCCACGGTGCTGGAATGGGTGCTCGAAGCGTCGCAAGCCTCACACAACCATGCGCGAGGCCGCAGTGGTGCCACTTGGGATTTTAGCGTTGTGGTGGAGGAGTGCAGGCAGAGTGAGAGGATGCTGTTGGTGCGGGAGAGAGGGGCGGGGAGGGGGTGGGTGTTTGCTGGGGGTACGGGTGCGGCGGAGAGGGTGGGGAGGGGGTGTGTGCTTGGGGTTCGCAGACTGGTGTGGGAGGTTGAGGTTGGGGGGGAGCGGTGGGGGGTCGGGGTTGAGTGGAGGGTTTTGGGGGAGGGGTAATTTAGGAGGGCAAGGCACGGTGGGGCAGGAAGGCTGGGATTGTGGAGGTGGAGGCGTGGATGGCGGTTGGCTTCGAGTAAAGCTTCCGACCAACGCAAACCGGCCGGCTTCACGGAACGCAATGACATTGTTACGAGACACCGAAGATTCAAATCACACACAAAGACATCTCAGCCGGAAAAGTCGGAATGATTTTCTGTGGGGATTAACAACAGGATACATGAGCAAACAATAATGCAACAAAAACAAAATAAACCAGAATCCCAAATGGCTAATCGCGACACACACACACACACACACACACACATACACATTGTGAACATCTCTTGCAGGATAAGGAATCATATACTACCGAACCCATCCCGACTACGAGTCCTAAACCCCCTTGATCAGCAGCACTCGCTTGACACCATCGAATCCCAAACAAAAACAAAACCTGCACCCACAAACCACAGCCACATCCATCCATCCATCCATCCCTCCCACACCCCTACTCGAACCCCCCCACCCCCACCAACCCTCCCAACCCCCTCGCCGACCTCCCCACCCTCCTCCTCCCCTCCTCCCTCCTCCTCTCCACCCCCTCCACCACCCTTCTTCTCTCCACCTCCCTTGCAAAACCCACAACACTGCTCTTCTTCCCGCCGCCCCTCCTCACAACCGCGCCTTTCTCGCCTCCATCGGCCGCGCGCTCCGTCGTCGCCGTCGCGGTCGAGATGCCGTGTTTGTCCTCGCTGGTGTGGGTGCTTGTGGCGCGGCGGAGGAGGCTGGGGACGGCGAAGGTGGGGGTGGTGGTGGGGTTTTGGAAGGCGAGGCGCGTGGTTGTGGTGGTGGAGGAGGTGGAAGAGGAGGAGGCGCGCTTGAGGGAGATGCGGTCGATGATTGGGGCGGTGTTGCGGCGGGGGTGGGGGGCGAAGGGGTCGGTGGTGGTGGGGGGGTTGGAGGCGTCTTCGTCGATGTCAGAAGAGTCTAATGGGTGTAGGGATAGGGCTTCGGGGTCTTCGATGAGGAAGGAGACGGATTCGCGAATTTCGGCTAGGGTGGAGGGTTTTTGTGCGGTCCTGGTGCGGCGTACAGCTGGGGGTGGACGGTTCGCGGTGGTTTCCTGGAGGGGGCGTTTGCGTTTTCCGGGCTGGGAGTCTGGGAGCAGAGGGTCGATTTGGGAGTTGAGCATTTCTTGGGTATCTGGCAGTTGCTGCTGGGAAGAGTCTTCTGGCATCTCGAGGAAAGTGAGATTCTCGTCGTCATCGCGGTCTTCGATGGCGCGGAGGAACGCGAGTTTCTTGGGATCTTCTGCAATTTTGCCCAAGTTTTCGTTTTCCAGGAGTGCTTTTCTCATTTTAGCAAATTCTCGCCGCTTTGCTCGTTGGCGGGCTTCGGCATCGTCTTCGGAGTCGGAGAGATCGAACTCGGCGCCGCGTTTTCGGCGGAGGAGGCCGTTATTGATGTCCTTGAAGAGCTTTTCGACTGCCTTCTCGTCGGTGGCACGCTCTTTATCACTGGACAGGAGTGAGTCAACCATCTGAGCTTAGAGAGTACTGAAAGCCAATTCGACTTACGCGTAGAAAGCGGCCAGTTCTCCTTGATCGACGTTGACCTCGCCCTCCTCTATCATCTTACGAACTTCATCATCCTCTTCACCCCCACTCTCATCATCGCTGGCTCCTCCAACCCCGGCGTACTCATCTTCGGACTCCTGAGCCTGCTCTTCGACCATTCCTTTGGCTTCGCTCATTTTCTTGTCGAAAGGATCAACTATAGGTGCTTCCGTCCGTTTAGACCTTTTCAAAACGTCAAATGCATTAGCTGAGACCTGAAATCCAGTATCCTCCTTCCCATCTACTTGGTCTGCTTTCTCGCCATCAGAGTCGTCTGCGGTAGCTACCATCCGGCGCCGCAGACGGCCTTTACGTATCACTTTCGGTGTCTCCTGGCCAGTAGCTCTCGATAGTACTAATGTATCTACAGTTGAGGGGGGGACAGAAGAAAAACGCTGCTCCGGTCCTGGCGAAGACAGCGCAAAGCCAATGTCCTGTGTCGGATCTGGAATATCAGAGTATTGGGTAGCTGTAGGAGGTAAATTCTGACTATCTTCCATTGCCATTTCTCGTGCCTGGGATTGGGAAAAATGTAATTCGATGTCTGCCGTAGCTACCGTGGTATGTTGCTGGTGATCAACATGTTGGCTATCCATTACCATTGGCTGTGAATCATTCAGATCATAAAGCGGGAAATTCGGTTCTGGCATAGGTCCGAGGAACGCCAACGAATCTTGCTCCTGATCCTCATCTGGGTTATCACCAGGTACCTTGGTCTGCGACTCTGCCATCGTGGCAGCAAAAGCTTGGGTCATACCCATGATACCAATCGCTGGCCCACCAGACATGCTTGATCCAGGTATCAGTGGGTTCTGGGCAAGCCCGACTGTCTCCGACGTCCCTTGACTGGCGTAGGCTTGAAGATCTTCATCGTCGTCATCTTCGTCAATGATCTGGTTGGTCCTACGTTTCCGCTGAGTGGGTAGATCATTGGTCTCGTCGTCGCTATCTTCATCATCCATGGGACTAGCTGCTTCTTCCGCATCGCTACCATCGGAAGGTTTTGCATTAACAAACTCTTCTGGTCCAGACTGATCTTTTGCCACGTTAACTCCCTCTGCTTCTTTTGCCGCCTCTGCTTCAGTTCCTGAGTCATCTTGCTCTTCCACAGGCTCTTCTTCCTCGGACCCAGAGAGTTCAACATTCGACTCCTCTGCCTCATTGTCTTCGTAGTCTTCATCCTCGTCGCTTGTGTCGGGTACCGCATCGTCTTCCCCGTTCGCTTTCTTCTCTTTTCGAGCTGCCTTTTTTTCCTTCTGCATAATCTCCTCTGCCTGCATCCGAGCCTTTTCAACTAGATTCTCAATGTTAATTTGATCTCTTTCACGCTCCTCCGCTGTCTGCACTATCACACCTCTGTCCTTCAGATCTTGGATTTTCTCTGATCGCTCTGTTGCAGCTTGATGTCTTGCCCTTCTCTGCAACGATGCTTGCATTTCGGAAAGGCTCATGGACGTCTTTGTTCTGGAATCCTGCTTGCTTGGGGATGTTAAATGCGCAAGCGCGCGTAAAGTCTGCAGTGAGCGCCCTTCATTGAGTTTCCCTGCTGGTAGACGATCAAAGATACTATGTTTGGAAGTTCTGGTCGTTTTGATAGGGACAATCTCAAGGTCGCTATCGGAATCACCGCCGGTATTCGTAGTTTCTGGAGGCTTTTGTGGGCGGACTCGAATTTGAGGCTGCGTAAAGACGGTTTTGGGTGGCTTTTCTAGCTTCTGCTGTAGGGTTGGCCCGCAGCTTTGCTCCCGACTGCTGGACCCCGCCTTACCCTTCCCTTTGTCAAGCAATCCCTCAGGGGGATTGACAATCTCGAAAATGGTTGGAAATTCAAATTCTAGGTCTTCCATGCGCGCAATCGAGGTATCAGTCGTCGATACTCCAGTTCCAAAGTTCAATGCATTCAGGACGCTAGTTTGGTTTAGTTCCGGTAACCCTATCGGCTTTTCCTGAGACTCAGTACCACCGATTGACGGAGGACTGGTTGGAGGGGATTCGACTTCTTGAACGCCTTCAAATTCAGAGACTGGAGTCGAACTTGCAGCAGTAGAAGAACTCAAACCCTGAACAGTGCCTGCAGTTGTAGGATCACTTATTCTATAATTGAAGCGGGCGAAAAAACTCTCTTTCGTGATCTTCTTTTTGGTCTTTGCCTGGTGCGTGAGCTGCATGTTTCTACTCATTCTCTGGGTCTCCCTATTCATCTCCTCCAGAGCCTTCTTGCTCGCCTTCCGGGTTGGTCGGGCTTGTTGAGCCAATTTCGTCTCTCCTTCTCTATTCTCAACATCGTCCTCAGAGACGTCGGAAGATGAGAGGTGGGACCCCGATAACAACTTCTTGCCTTTAGTTTTTTGGTGTTGACTTGGCCTTCGACGAGCCTCTTCTGCTTCTCTTGCTTCTCGCTCAGCCCTTTTTCGGGCTACTAGTTTGAGAACCTTGCTGCTGAGTTGAGAATCAGGTGGTCGGTCGCTATCTGATTCATCGCTGCCGCCTAGGTTGTTTGAATGCTTGAGTGGTGACGCTGATTTTGGTGAAAGGAATAATCCTGGCGATGACCTCTGGCTGGTAACTCGACGCTCAGAGGGTGGTTGGGAGCGATCATAATCGGTTGCGGCTCGTTTGATGCGTTGAGGCGCATCTCTTTGTGGTTCGTCGTTATCCTCAGACATGTTTTCAATTGAACCAGTCGGTAGACTGCCGGAATTCCTTGCAGGTCCACGCAATAATTGGATTTTTATCCGCTCGTAGGCATTCGCGTGCTCTTCATCTACACCCGAGCTATCTTTGAGCGTATCATCCCTCCGCAGGCGTGCAGCCAATCTTCCTTTGGGTTTCACCGGCGCGACATCACTTTCTTCACCTTCGGCATCACCTTCGGAATCAGTCCCCTCGTTCGCAGCTATAGCCAGTGTCGATTCTTTGCTTCCTGGATCTACAGATTTCGAAGTATCTTTAGGGTCAGATTCATCGTCAATTGCTGCGAGCATCGCCTTAACCTTGCTTCTTGGCGTAAGCTGCTGCGGTAAGGTGCCATACTCTATATCTGACGGCGAAGAGAGGGGCGACGGGGAACGTGAACCCCTATGGGAAGCCATATTGATGGGATTTTAGTAGATCTGGTCGAATCGTGCCACGATTGAAGTCATTGAGAAATTTCCTATATGCCTCCTTGGTGGTGTCGAGAGAAGCGCGCCTTGAGAGGTGGGAGACGCGACGCGAAACCTGGCTAGGGTAATCATCTGCTAAGCCTGATTTGGATTAGTGGCGTTCAATGCCGTCCGGTAGGGTTCATGCACAACGAAGTTTTATGATTCCAGTCTAGAATCTACGCCCTACAATGCTTTATGACTGCAGATGATAGTAATTTGATCGAAGGTAAGGTATCCTCCATAGAGTCAAATATCTAATATATTCATGCGGGTCTTCCATCACCATCTATCAAGTCTTCTTCGGCACCCATACGCTCTGCGGATTGCACCACTGTTTCAATCCCGCAACTCCCCACTCCGTGCCTAATCCACTCCACTTGTGCCCACCATACGGCACATGCGCCTCCACCTCGAAATGCATATTGACCCAAACGCTTCCCGCCTCCAGCTGTCTGGCCATGCGTTCCGCGCGCTGCAAGTCCGGACTCCAAACCGACGCGCCGAGGCCGAACTTGGTGTCGTTGGCGCGAGCAATGACTTCTTCTTCGTCTGTCCATTTGAGCAAAGGGATGATGGGCCCGAAGGGTTCCTCTTGCACGATGCGGGAGTTGTTGGGCGGATTGTCGATGATAGTTGGGTTTATGAAGTAGCCTTTACCTCCTTTGGAATTGGTGCCGCCTAGAACTGGGTGCTGCCCTTCTTTGGTAATTTCATCGAAGAACGATTGGACTTTGTCGTATTGGGTGGCGTTTTGAAGCGGTCCGACGTATGCGTCATGCTCTACGCCAGGGCCTACTTTGAGATTTCTGGCATAGGCGACAAGGGCGTCGCGGAAGTGGGTGTAGATGGATTCATGGACGTAGACACGCTTGATGGCCATGCATATCTGGCCTGAGTTGATGAAGCAGAGTTGTGCGATCTACAACTTATTGGTTTGGTTCAAAGCGGGACGAAATGGAAAAGCGAGTAGATAGTCGGGTCTAAAAGATACTTAAGGGAGTAGGGGATCTGGAGACTTACTGGGGGGACGACTTTATCAAAGTCAGCATCCTCACAGATAATGGCAGCATCATTTCCACCCAGCTCGAGCGTCACCCGCTTCAAGGTTTTGCTACAGCTTTCCATTACCTTTTTTCCAACTGCGATGGAGCCAGTGAAGCTTATCTTGTCAATGTCAGGATGAGCGGTACAGAGTGGTCCCAAGTCGTGCCCCCCGCTGAGCGCTTGGACTACACCTGGAGGAAAGAACTGAATGGCCAACTCTACCAGCTTGAGGCCGCAATAAGGAGTATCGGGAGACGGCTTGACGATAATGGTGTTCCCGGTATAAAGCGCCGGCGCTATCTTCCCCCATGCCAGCAATAGAGGGTAGTTCCAAGGGACCAAGGCGCATGTAACTCCGATTGGAACATATCTAACGGTAACCGTACGCTCTTCAGTGTCCTCAACAACTTCTTCTAGCAGTTGGAGATTGGGTGTATTACGGATCATCCTCATTGTTCTGTTGAACTCATCTTGGGCAAGACCGTAAGCTTTGCCTTGCTCTGCGATCAGAAGGCTGACAAAATCGTCCCGATGTGTTTCCAAGGTATCGGCGTAAGCGTGGAGTTTCTTCCGCCGCTCCTCGAACGTGGTCCTTGACCAAGCTTTGTAAGCATGCTTTGCGGCGCCTACAGCATTATCCAGATCCTCTTGAGTGGAGAGTGGAACCTTTGGGTTGGGCTCGCCTGTGGCAGGATCGACGCTATAGCGGGTTTCCGCCGTAGTCGTCAGCTTTCCGTTGATGATGTTGTGGAAGGTCTGGCTTTGGTCAGTACAGCTACACCGGAGAAAGACGGCAACGGGTTGGTGCAATGACGGAAGAACTTACGGTAAAATCTAGTTTGTCGGCATGTTGAGGGGCAGCTTCGGCCGAAGAATGCATGGCTTCGTCCGACATCCCAGGTGTCTAGATTTTGTAACGGGAGAGACAAAATGAGCTGGATGGGGAGCGCGCAGAGGGAGACTGAGAGAGTGTCTTTTCGATGACGGCAGGCTGGCCAGATACAGAGCCACGGCATGAGTCCATCTTACCAGCCCTTCATTCATTAACCGACTACCTTAGCTCCCAGCCGATGAGTGACTTAACCATGTAACTAAAGTACTGGTACAGTCCCTACAGTATCACGGGAGCCTGCCGCTGCAGGGAGAAGGGAGGCACAGCAGCGAGTGATGCGGGGCAGTGTGCCAGTCAAGTTACCTTCATGTATCATCAACTCATAGTCAATATCATCCCTTGTAGGCGTACGAAGTATTGTTCTACGCGAGAGGCAGGGTAATCTCTTGAGTCTTGAGAACACTGCCGATTGGCCATCGCTCCTTCGGGACATTGAGTAGGTACGGTACCTTACATATGTAAAGTACTTTATGGCTGGAACCGGGGTTGTTCTAGTAAGTAAGGTAAGGTACGGAATACAGTATTCCGTAAGTAGCAACTAGCAACCTTTCAACAACCGAGGTCGAACAGCCGGCGGCAACGAACGGCTCATTCATCTCAATCACGCTTGTGACCCCGCAACTGTGACCGACCTGCATGCATTGTTTACGAGTATGATATCTACCGTAACATGGACTGCCGAAGATCATCAATCTAAATTAACATGAAAGCGCACTTTTCTATATTAAATACTCCCTATACGGCGAAGGGCACATCGAAGGTCTTCCAGTCTCCATTCCCCATTGCAATCCTGCCATATCATGCAGGGCTGACCTGGTTCTTCGCATTCGGGGAATCTTGCTTTAACTGAACCTCACACATGGTCACACACTACGTAGGACTATCACACAACATGCCGACTAGTACGGAGTACTGCAGTCGGTTTTGTTCTCGTCAATGGCCCAGGCATGCTGAACGTAATACGTCAATCTGCTTTCATGCACAACGTAAACCAGTCACTTCAAGTCACCGGCTGCATCTCGGATACAAATTGTCGTCGACCAACCTTGGATGAGGACGTTGTTCGAGATCCGCTCGTAGGCTCTTGACTCATTAGGCCAGAACACCGGCGCCATGGAGCAACTCTTGGCGCTATTACCAATAGAACGACGGTACGTTCTATTCTGCTGGACTTCCAGAGTTGATAGAGGCCATAGCGTAGGTCGAGAAGATTATCAAGACGCCAGCAATACGATTTCCGGCACTGTGCAAAAAAGGATCCTGAGCACTCAGAACGAATCCCCGCCATGTGCGGTTTCTGCTGCTATCTCGGTCTACCTGATACTCCAAATGTTTGTTTGGCAAAATGGCCGAAAAGAAGCTCCTATCCACGTCGGTTGATGCAGTGTCCGGTCCTGATAAGCCAATCCCAGCTGGCACTTCCTCCGCATACCGTGTGACAGCCTGATGCTCTTTTAAACCATTTACGTAGGTTACCTGATCATAAAGCGTGAGTACGGGATGCCTCGTTGATGTTCTTCGAGTCCTCCGGTATGGGTTATCCCTGCCTCTGCTTCAACTATATACGAGTAGATTAAAAATCTGGTACGGGAAGCCTCTGCTGCCTTGATCCTCGTACCCAGAACTCGACCAATCAAAAAGGTCATTCTAGTTTCAGGGATATGTATGGGGAAACGCACTGCAGAGCCTGCTTCTGGTACTAGGACGGATGTTCTAGCCTGGGGGCCTTTCATATCAAAGCCTTAATTTGCTATTGGTAAATGATCCATGTGCAACATGGCGGAAGATTTTCGTGGGTCCCTGGCGTCTTCCTGTACCTGGCGGCAACTAAACCGACCCGCAGCTGTCAATCAAAAATCATCAGTCTCTTATGCAATGTTACCTGACGTTGTCGTCAGTGCTTCGATACAATATGCCGGCTATTCTGCTCTCTAGGGGTAATTCATTTTGTCTACACTACATATTGCGTATTGTAGGATACATAAACGTTGGGCTTTTCAACGTCTCAAATTGTATGGGAGGACCCGACTCGCCGCTGCTGCTGCCATTCAGACCAAGCAAACACCATGTCTGAAAACTTTGTTGCTGAGTTTTTCAGCCTGCTTGGCATTGCTCTGGTCGTCATCTCTCTACGTATTGTCTCCCGTATATCATCCTTGGGACTGCGTAGGCTCCAGTTGGACGATTATTTGATGGTCTTGGCCGGGGTTAGCGATCTCTGTCATTATTTCTTTGAGAAGACATGAACTGATGAGATGGACACGCAGTGTTTGTACTCCGCTGAGACGGTTGCTGCGTACTACGTCCTTGCGTATCAGGGACTTACGAATGGCAGCATGACGGAAGAAGAGAGAGCGAATCTTAACCCAGATTCGCAAGAGTACCACTTCAGAGTCTGGGGCTCGAAGACTCAATTGATGGGCTGGGTGGTTTACACAACCCTCCTTTGGACGTTGAAAACATGCATGCTTGTTTTCTACACCCGCTTGACGTAAGGTCTCAAAGCTTCTTATCTCCTCCTAGCTTGCCGCTACACGATACTTCACAGTACGCGATCGCTTACCAAGAAACTTATAGGGACAATGTTAGTAACATGGCGATCCGAATCAGAATAGGGGTCTACGTACTTCCTATAACATTCCTGGCCGTCATTTGTGTGATACTTTTCGGTTGTTCTCCGGTTCAAAAGCATTGGCAGATCTATCCTGATCCAGGAGGCACGTTGTCGTACCGAATCGTTCTCTCGCGGCGACTAGGTATGCTAACACAGAGTTTTAGGGGTGTGCTATCCCGCACATTCATTCCCTTCGCTATATACACTCATTGTGTTGAACGTTTCTACTGATTTCTACTTGATGTACATTCCATTGCCAGTGAGATATCGCGCTATCTACGATGAAGCAAGAGACAAACGTATTGATTTCGTTGCTAGATGATTTGGAAAGCACGTCTGCCCACAAGGAAGAAAATCGGCCTTTGCGCGATGTTTTGCGGTGGTATCGCCGCCACAACAGCTGGCTTTCTCCGTTGCATACTCATCATCACAGTAAGTTTCTTTTGTTCATCTCGAAACATGTTCAGTAATGCTCACATCACAACAGTCTGGCCCCAAAGGTGCACAGCAAGCCGGCTCATGGTCATGCCGAGAATCTTTCATCGCCGCCTGCGTCAGTAACATTCCAGTGATCTACCCTACCGTCGCGCGCATTTATCGCCGAGTGGGCTCGAGCACTACGTTCTCAAAGATTTCGGGCCCCGCCAACAGTTATCAGCTTGGCCCCTCCAAAGAAGGCGCTCGTCGCAAGAAGCATTCTCCTTATTCGATACCTGACGACACGGTACAATCAAGTAGCGACAGGATCGCTATGGTTCCGAATGGGAGAACCAAGATCGAAACGGCCAATGAGGGCGGGTGGTATGGGGATGTGGGAAATGGTCTCGGTAAGAATGATATTAGGGTCAGGACTGAAATCGACGTGGAGTCTCTGTCAGAACCCCAAGGCCGTCCAAGCGTAGATCACCGTGAATTTCCCAAGGGTCCGCATGAAGTGAAAGGCTCGAGAAGCAAGTGATGGGGGATAAGGATTCGACCGCGTCATATTACTCCGACATTGCGCTATACCATAATAACGGTTTCAGCGAGTGTCTGCAATCTTGCTGTAGCTAGGTAGAGATCGAGAATTTTGGGATCGAGAATTTTGGGATCGAGAATTTTGGGATCGAGAATTTTGGGATCGAGAATTAGAATTGGAAGCAGTGGTTGGTCACATGATACCCCGTTATGGAAATTGGTCTAGCCGTGTTTTTAAAACTAGCGCGACTATCATTCAGAATCTTTCCCAAGAAAGAAAGTCCCTAGGTAGTTTCCTTACACTATGCAATCAATTGTTGCATTTCTTCAACTATATCAAGCTTTAGCTTCTATACCACTTTCATGCGAAGTTGGAGGCCGACGTGGCGTTTGGCAAGGTAACTAACTGTCTGTGACTGCAAGAGAGAGAAAGAGCAGAAATGGAGTGGAGCGGAGACAATGACCTTGCCATGCTAACCTACTCTCTCTCTGACATACTCAAATAACACAATGCTTTACATCGTCATTGGATACTTTACCTTGAAAGAATTATGATCCCAAAAGAATCGGCTGGGGAAGATCGTTAATCATAGTTGGAGATCGTTTATCGTAGCTGTTCGAACGGCGGCACACTATGGAATCGGCGCCACAGCCGCAATTCTCGCAATTGATTCTCGCAATTTCCAACCTTTACGTTGGCTACCTACCTTAAGTAGTGTTCAAGCGATGATTACCAACGTCCAGACTTGTGTTCCCTCCGTACCAGGCTGATTGGTCATCTCTACTCTGTACACTGCTCTTTCTTTGTTGTGTAAACGCATATCAGCTTGATCTATACCGACTCAGCACCTCGTGCTCGCAAGAAGCGAGTATGGCCAGCGAAACGATCAAGGACTTGGCGTTCGTTATTTCGGAGAATACTGCTATAGTAGAAGAATACCTATCTTTGAACAATTTACCTCATCCGTCGTTCGACGTGGATGCGCCGAGGGGATCATTGATTCCACCAGATGCCGCTGACATCGAGACTGCGCGTCTAGCTGTCATTGAAGCAACCTCGAAGCTTCGCAATCTGATGCTTGGGCCAAGAGAATTTCTTCAGAACTTTGCGGTACATCTATCAAACATAGTATACCTAGTGCGTTGACGACAAGACTGATACTGTGCACATCCAGCACAACGAGCTTCTTAGTATGCAAGCCATTAGCCATTTCAAGATCGCTTCCAGTTTTCCGGTTGACGAGGAAGCTTCGTTCACCCAGATATCCAAGGCTTGTGGGGTGAATGAGCCTGATCTTCGCCGATTACTCCGCCATGCAATGACAAAGCACATCTTCAGCGAACCTCGTAAGAACTGTGTCGCGCATACAGCAGCATCCAGACTTCTGGCGGAGGATCAGCAGATGTCCGATTGGGTTGGCGCAAGCACTGGTGAGCTATGGCAAGCCGCATCACAAACTGTCAACGCCATGGTGAAATTCCCTGGTTCACAGGAGCCGAGTCAAACGGTACCGACTGTTGAATCCTGACTACTGTCCCCACTTGCTTATCGGACTTTTAATGTAGGGATTTGCCACGGCAAATTGCACAGAGAAATCAATGTTCGAGGTACTCTCGCAATATCCGGAACGTGCCAAACGTTTCGGAAGTGCCATGAGTACTTATGGTAAAGGTGCGGGCTATGAGTCTAGACACTTGGCTGACAACTATCCTTGGGCATCCTTAGAGAATGGAACAGTTGTAGATGCAAGTCCTTACATTCGATAGCCAGCTTCTAAGCTTAGTGGTTTACTAACCTTCTCTATTAGGTTGGAGGCTCTCTCGGGGATATCTGTATTCATCTCGCCTCTAAATTTCCCACTCTTCAGTTCATTGTGCAGGATCTTGCCGCAGTGGTTACTGGTGCCTCTCATCGGCTGCCCACGGAGCTTTCCGCTCGTATAACCTTCATGGCACATGACTTTATGACCGAACAACCCGTGAAAGGAGCAGACGCCTACCTATTCCGCTGGGTATTCCACAACTGGTCCGACAAATACTGTCTTAAAATCCTTGGGAACTTGATCCCAGCACTAAAGGACGGCGCTCGCATTATCGTCCAGGATAATTGCTTACCAGAGCCGAACACTATCTCATATACCGAAGAGGCGAAGATAAGGTGTGTCGCTTTCATCTTCTTTCCTTCCGGTTGTCCTTGATTAACGTCAAAAATTATTTATCAAAGTTTTTTTACACATCGAGATCTCAATGATTGCTAACCTTGAGTTACTTCGGTTACTGTAGAGCCATGGATCTTACAATGTTGGAGCTGCAGAACGCACGCGAAAGAGAGCTGGACGACTGGGCAGGCTTATTCAAGCAGGCCGATGCGCGTTTCAAATTCCTAGGCGGCAAACAGCCGCCTGGGTCCAGCCTTTGGATCATGGAGGCTGTCTGGGAGGGAGACAAGCCCGCGGTGTGAAATGCAGTATTTTCGATTAATAGCAAGAAGAATCTACTACAATTCTCCAACACTTGTTCCGATTTCTCTCATTCGCCGGCGTTGAATCATATACGAGAGCGAGAGCGCGAGAGCGACGTCTCTAACAAGTCTCGATATCCCGTCAATTTCCGTTAAAACCCTGTGTACGATGTTAACAATCCCCCATCAACCCACAAACATTCCTACCCCTTAACCCCAACGCATCCACTCTCTCACCCCACCCCACTTTAACCCTCCCTCACCAACCCTCCCTCACCTTCAACCCATCTTATCAACCCCAATGCCACCCCTCCTTCCACCACCGCCACCACCACAACCACACCCCACCACAACCCACCCACACACACAGAATCATCCAACCCCAACCCCAACCGCCTATCTATCTATCTACATCCATCCATATAAAAAACCACCCCATCTCCCACCGCATCACATCTCCCACCCCATCTCCCACATCTCCCACCCCATCTCCCACCCCATCACATCTCCCACCCCGCCCCATCCACCCCATCTCCCACCCCATCGCACCCCCTCAAACCCACCCCATCCACCCCCTCACATCCCCTCACATCTCCCATCTCCCATCTCCC
>JAABUU010000689.1_pt1 | contig 71675 bp, 77 predicted proteins | sample 5559301 | NCBI WGS metagenome assembly JAABUU01 (sample SAMN10711884, study PRJNA513360) | rock metagenome | isolation source: Antarctica rocks | place: Antarctica: Victoria Land, Richard Nunatak white
TGCTGCTGCCGGGGCGGCGCACAGCAAAGTGCAATGGCCCAGCAGGGGCGTCCTGTCTCGTGCTGGACAGTCCACTCTGCAGTATGACCACGACATAGTAGCAGCCAGCAGACCCGTTGGCAGTGGTCGCAACCCTGCTCGGTGTCTCATTGCCCATCCCATGCGCCCACCTGTTACACACTTGGTAAGCACGCATTGCTCTGACCCTGTAAAACACCTGGGGCATGCAGCACTCGACCCAGCAATCAACAGCAAACAAACAGGCAGTGATGCAATAGTAAGAGGCACATGGAGACAAAGGTGGCATCACAGACCGACAGGCGTCACACACCAACAGTACCACCAGCTCCCCACTCAAAGCGCGGCTATCAGTAAGAACGTGAATCCCTGATGCCTGCAGCAAGCCCCGTGTCAAACCGTGCGACACGCATCTGAGCCCTCGGGAAGACTGTGTGCGAACGCTGGGTGCTCGCAGCTCTGTTGCAAGTCAGCCCTGAACTTGCGCTGCAAGGGCTCCATGCACGAGCGGACTGCTGGCCGTGACGTCAGGTCAAACCTGCGGCGCCTGCCATAGGTCAGGTGTCAACCGTTAGGCGTAGAAACGCGCTCTCGACTGGACCATGCGCAGGCAGTCCGCTAGACTGAGCTGTGAGGGGTGCGAGGCACACATTCGTGGCCGTCCACACTATAGGTTGCGGTCAGAATCAGGGCCTTGCAAGCACAACGGGGGTCGCACGCGTTGACGCGCAGGTCCTCGAGGGCCGCGCAGCAGCCACCGCCAGCACACGCCAGTGATGTCCAGGCGCGAGCGGATGCACCCAGCAGAGCACCTCCCTCGTACAGCTCCCAAACGCTGTGGCCAGACGGGGTCCGCAGCACCTCCAGCACGCCGTACAAGCAGTTGCCGCGCCACCACAGGGCCAGCACCTGCGCCGCTCCACTGCTCCCCATGGCACCAGGCTACACGCAGACAGCACATTCAGGCCGCGGCAGCACTCCAGCTTGCCTGCTTTCACGTCAGTTAGTGGAGACTGACACGACACAGTCGCCACAGGCTGCACCTGGTGGCTGGAGCTGCAACGGCAGGGGCTATGATATGCGCTGTCTTCCGGTGATGGATGCTCCAGCGCTCCGAAAGCTGTGCAGCGGAGAACGTGCCGGTGGTGATAGGCTTGAACCGCAGTACGCAGGACACCCTGCGGAAGTGCGCACATTTGCGCACTGGGACTGCACTGCTCAAGGAAGTGCTCTGCTGTGAGACTGACCACTGGCGCACCTTGGGGTACACAAGCCCGTTGCCAGTGGGCTGATCCGCCTGTGCCAGCAGGCCTGCAGGCACTATTAGGACGCCAGGGTTGTCCAAGTCACCTTGCCTTGCATCAGTACACGGGAGGCGCCCACCTGCAAGCAGCAGACGGCCGTCGTTGAGCACAAGTGAGGTCCTGAGCAGGTGGTGGCGATCAGTAGCACCTGCATTCATATTGATGCCACGCAATGGTCAGGAGGTTAGCATGTAACTGAGACGGTCTGGTAGGGTCTTCTTGCCAGTCGTTCAGCTTTTATGTCTCAGCTCACTGAGCTCAGCCCTCAACTTATCGTCTGGAGGCTGAGCATATGGAATCTAATCATCATTGCACTTCATGCATTTATCTGCATGCCGGGCGCGTTGGAGCGTCAACGCAGTGCTTCTGCTGCACCAACTTGTACCACTCCACTCACGCCAAGGCATCACTCGTACTCGATACACAGCGTGAGACTGACAGGCACACAGCCAGCACTGCGAGACACCACCATGTCAATAAGCCTTCAAAAGGACCAAGAGGCGTGCGCCAACATTGCACACGTTCAGCAAGTTCAACACCTGCATAGCTGGGTGTCAAAGCTAGCGAGCAGACACATCACTTGGTCATGCTCGTGTGAGTGCGCCGGCACAGCGGCTGCTAAAGTGCCTTGCGTGGCAACGCAAGACACACCGCATTTCATCATGATGACACGGCGCCTGGCGCTCGTGGCGCTGGACGCACAGGCGCCGCCGCCAGTGCGGCCAAGCAGCGCCAGAGGATGGCAGCACACGCAGAGTTAGTGATCAACCTGTTGACTTCGCCCTAGAAGAACAGGCGATCGAGCCTGCAATGCATGTGCGGCTTGCGCGGGCGCGGCAGCCGGCCCGGCCGCCGGCGCACCCGGCCCCTGCGGCGCCATGACGAACGCCGACAGGTCTGCAACAGCCCAGCTCGCGGCGGCAGCCTGTGCGCCTGCGCCGGTGTGCACGACCGCGGCAAAGTCTGCGCATGTCAGCGAGAAGGCAGTTGTCGCCGCCGCGCCCGCTGCCAGCGTCACCTGCTGGTATCCCCTGCCGCATCGCATGCGAGGGGACGTTGATTGGGATGCGCACGCAACAACAGAAACATCATTAGCAGGAAGAAAGGCACCCATCTGGCTCCTCGCGCAAGCGTCGTACATCACGAGAAGCCCGTCAGGTTTTCAGGCTCCGAAAGCAGTGGTATCGAAGAAAAACAATATTGGTTGCCTGCGCTTGTATAACGGGCTCCCAAGGCACCACTGCACTTGAAGATACCCAGTGCAGTCGCCCAGCACAGTGCTATGAGGATCTCTGACATCGCGTTCTACATCACCGCTGGTCTGTCTTTTGTAGCCTGGCTGCTGCTGCTTATTGGTGCGCGCCTCCTGCCAGTGCCTCGGCACTGCGATGTGCTACACACTGCGCACGCACGAGCAAGGCGCGAGCGCAGGCGCAGCTGTGCTGGGTGCCTCGTGCGCGCCGCTCTGCAGATACTTCATCGGCGTGCCCGCCCTCATCATCTGCTGGCAGGCTCTGGTGTTGCTGCTGTGCACCTTCATCCAGGCACGCCTCCGGTCCCCACGCTCCCTGCGTGCACAGCAGGCTCCGCGCGCACGAGCAGCTATTGGTGACTCGCACTAGGAGGCCCTGAACATGGATACAGAGCTTGCTTGAAATCTGCGCCACACACCGCGTGCTGCTGGGGAACACGTACAGACCTAAAACGGTGCTCGATGCATTGCCCAGGTGTTCAGCTGGCATGGAGGCAAGATGTTGGCGCTCGCCCACCTTGCCATCCTGACATCGTTGTCGATAAATCAGGCCAGCCTCTGGCTCAACAACTTGCAGGGCCTGAACGGTGAGCTGGGCTTGCAACGCTCTCGTGTATGCGACTGAACAAGCTCCAAGGCTGCAACATCCTGCTTCTGCGCTGCGCAGGTGCCTCGGATGATGACTTCATGTTCGGTGTCGAGGGTGCGGCACCCGCCCGCCGTGCTTGCTGCGTTGCAGTGAGACTGCGCCGGGTGAAATACGCTGTGCCGCCGCTGCTTGGTTGCAGGCATGTACGCGTCCCAGAACAGCGTGATTGCGGGCCTCGTCATGCTGAGCATGCTCAACATTGCTCTCATCTGCCAGCTGGGCGTGATGCTGTCCCCGCCGCCAAAGCCAGTCAGCAGCGTCGGCGTGCAGATGGCCAGCTCCGCATAACACCACTGTAATACCCTGATCACACACCTGACGAGCAACAGCCTCTAGCAGAACAGGCTGTCACCCCCATACAATACGCAGTGCTATGTACACAAAGCTACTACACAAAGTATTCCTACATAATCACACAGGCACTGGCCTTCCTACATAATCACACAGGCACTGGCCACACGCACCAAGGGCCAGGCCAGGTCAACACGCTGGCGGCGCCAGCCCAGCGCCTGCCAGGTCCTCCAAGCACCTCCTTGTCGGCACCCTGCCTGGCTCTGCGCCCGTTACGAAAGCGTACAGGTACCGCGGCAGTGCTGCGGCGCCACCAGCTAGCGGCAGCCACGCGCACCCCCTCCCCCCCCTGGGAACAGGCCCGACATTGCCCCGTGCGCTCAGGCTAGGCGGGCATGTGACGGCACGCATCGATGCCATCCGGGCCCGCGCCCTGCTGCCAGCGCCGCGGCAGCGCCGGCCGCCGGCGCTGCAGTCGCATGCTTCCCACACCTCCAGCGCCGCACCCAGGCGCGCGTCAGCCGGCGCGGCCCTCCTCCAGCACCTCCAGGTCGTCCAGGCGCTCGGCCAGGCCGCCGGCGCCGGCGCCCGCCTCGGCGCCCGGCGCGCAGGCGGCCCCGGCGGCGCGCGGCGCCAGGCTGGCGGCCACGTCCGCCGCCACGGCCGCGACCGCGCCCCGCACCTCCGCGGCGGCCGCTGCGACCTGCGGCGCGGCCTTGCTGCGCGCGCGCAGGGCAGCGTACTCCGCCTGGCACCTGCGAACGCGCGGGTCGGCGTCGGCGGGCCGCTGCTTGGGGTCGGGATGGGGTCGGACACGCCGGCGCGGCCCCGCCGGGCGTCTGCATGGCGGCGAGACGCGCGCTGGGGCAAACATGCGCGGCCCCGCCAGCCGCGGGCGCACCGCTGCGCGGCCAGGCAGGCGGCGTCGGCGGCGGAGAAGCAGGCGCCGCGCATGCGCAGCGCGGCGAGCGTCAGCGCGGCCGCCCAGGTGGCGCCGCGCAGCGCGCGCAGGCCCGCGCCCGCCGGGCCCGCCGCCGTCTGCAGCCGCCGCGGCAGCGCGCCCACCGCCCTGCCGGCCCCGCAGCGGCCCGCTCGACGGCTGGCCCGGCGCTGCCTGCAGAGGGCCTGCCCGCGGCCAGCCCAGCCGGGTGATGGCACGCGCAGGCAGGCGAGCGTCCGCCATGCGAGGGCGGCCTGGCATCGCCCGGACCCCAGGCCTGCCTGCCGCCCGGCCAGGTTTGGCCTGCCGGGGCTGCCGAGGCGGGCGGCGCACTGCTGGTGCAGCTGGAACGTGCTCTCCACCGCCGCGATGAACAGCAGCGATCCCAGCGCGGCGCGCACGCGCTCGGGGACCGCCGCGCCGGGCGTGGGCGGCATGCCGGCGCCTGCCGCGGCGCCGGCACCTGTCAGCCAGGCGGCGGGGGGGCGCGCGCCGCAGGCCCTGCTGCACTCAGGCATGTTTGCACAAGGCTCGCCGCGCGGGTCCAGGCGGTCAGCGGCGGTCAGGGTCGCAGCGCGAGCGCGCCAGGAGCGCGCAGCGAGGTAGCGCATGCGCTGCTTGCGCGCGCGCGCGCGCGCTTGGGCGCCTCGGCCACTCCGCAAGCAAACGCCTGAAAAGGACTGCCATTGTGAGGACAACCGACGGGCAAAGGCGACCCAGGCGGTGCACCCACCGTGCAGGTCCAGGCGGTCGAGCAGCACGCGGCGCGAGAGCGCGACCGCGGCGACGTCCGCGCGCGCCAGCGCCCAGGCCGCCCAGCCGCCCGCCCAGCGCGCGGCCGCTGCCACGCTGCTGCCCGCCGCGCCCGCGCCGGCCGCCGCGCCCGGCCACGCCGCGCGGCCCGGCGCCGCCGCCAGCGCGGCCAGCACCTCGCGCATCGCATCCAGCGTCGCCGCAAACTCCTGCGCGCGCGCGCCGCTGGCGGGCCGCCGCGTGCGGCGCGGGGCGTGCGCGCGCCTTGCATGGCTGCCGCGCTGCTGCAAGCAAGGAGCGATGGTCACACGTCCGGCAAGGCGCTCACACCCGGGAGCCGCCTGTGAGCCGCACATGACTGAACAGGGCACCGCGCACCCCCCGCAGGCGCCGTGCGAGATAAGGCAGCCGGCCCCGAGACGTGTCATGTGACCGGCATGGACAGGACCACCGCTCCCAGAGGCCAGGCGGCATCAGGTTGATGCGCCCACCACGGAAGTCGCGCATGGCTGCACCCGTCGGAGTGCCAGACCCCAGCGCCCACCCAGCAGGCCCCTGGCGCCCAAGACGCGCGGCGTGCCTGCGACACGGGCGCGGTGGCTGCGGCGTCCAGCCGCGCGTCCAGCGCGGGCAGACGCACGCCCTCCAGGGCGTCCAGCCGCCCCGCCACCGCCTGCGTCGGGCCCCGCCGCGTGACCGCGCGCCCCGCGCGGGCAGCGTGGCACACAGTTGGGGGCTCCGCCTCACCGCATGGAGCCAGGAACAGGTCCCGCCTTCGCAGGCTCGGCACAGGACCCAGAGCCTGCGCTGCCAGCTTGGCAGCCAGGCAGAACATGCCGCAGGGAGGCCATGCCGCCTGACGACAGCTGCGCGCGCATGCAGCGCGCGACTCGCGCCCACCCAGCCAGGCATACCGGCAACAGGCAAGCGGGGCGCGGGTGCACAGCGCGGGCGCACCTGCAGCGTGGCCGTCGCGCCGGCCAGGCTAAGCTGCACGCCCCTCAGGGCCGCGCCGTCGGCGGCGGCCGCCGCGCGCAGCGCGCCCAGGCCCGCCTGCAGCGCGCCCAGCGCCTGCTGCCCCGGCAGCGCCAGCTGGAACGCGCGCGCCAGCGCCGCGCGCTCGCCCGCCGCGTACGCCGCCGCGTCCTGACGGTCGCGCGCCGCAGGCGGTGTGGTGGCAGCGGTCACAGTTGTGCTGCCGCAGCTGCTTCCCAGATCCGGCCGGCAACGCTGGAAGTGCACAACTCGGGACCACCGGCGCGTGCGCGTGTGCCGCACATGGCCCGTGAAGGTGGAGAGAATCGGCTCGCCCTGGTCACACCCTGCATGCTGGGCAGGCGGACGGCGTTGCTCGCACACAGTGGCACACACTCCTGGTCGCACAAAGCCCCCCCGCCACGCCGCGTGCCTGGCGTCACAAGTCGAGGTGCCTCACGGCGCAGACGCAGCAGCGCTGGCCTGCTGGCGTGCTAGCACGGCAGTGCAGGCCGGCGCGGGCACTGCAAGCGCACCGCGCCGGGCGGCGCGGCCGCGCCCTCAGCCGGCGCCGGCGACAGCTCCCACGGCGGGCCCAGTCCCTGCAGCGAGGGGTCCGCCGCGAAGCTGTCGTGCGTGGCGGCGCCCGAGCTGGCGCGCAGGCCTGCGGGCGCGCCGCGCACCGGCGCGCCCCCGTCCACGCCCGCCCAGCTGTGCTCCCGCGCCGGCGCATCTGCCCACGCACAGGCCCGCTGAGTGCTAAGCGCCTGCCACCAGGTCCAGGGCAGAGCAGGGTGCCGCCGCAGCTGTGGTCGAACACCATAGGGCCTGCACGGTGCAGGCGCAGAGCAGAGCTGCTGAGCCGCGAGCTGGCGCACGTGGCGGTGCCGACCATGCTGGGAGGCAGTCCGCGGAGGGAGCGCACCAGTGGGCGCAGAGGGCTGGCACCGCGGCGACGACCCCCGCGAGGTCGGCGTCTCCAGGTCCACCACCGCGCCCAGCGCGTAGTTTGGCGTCCCCGCAGCCGAGCCTGCGCGCGCAGGCCCAGAGCTCCGCCACCAAGCAGCTCTCGGGACGGTCTCGGCAGGAACGCGGCAGCGCTATGGCAGGCGAGCGACCTTCTGATAAGCCACCGGTCACTGGCTCAGAGCCTGCTGCTGACAACACAGCAGCTGACACTGCCGGCACGAGCCCACCGACGTGCAGCCGCACGGCGCGCCTGCGGACTCCGCGGCGCGCTCCTTGAGCATCTTGGCGCGGTGTTGACCTAGGCCGCCCAGCGTCTCTGGCGGCGCCCTGCCGAATGCCTGCAGGGGCCGGTCCTCTGGGCTCCAGGCGCGCCCGCTGTGGAACGCAAAGGGCGGGCTGTCGAGGTTGGGCAGCGAGGAGTGATCCCCGCTCATAGCCCGCCCTGTGCTGCGGCTCGGGGCTCTGCCAGGCCTGGGTATGGTGCGGACTGGCTGAGATCTGAGTTTGACATCTGCCTTTGCCCCAGCACCGGGGTGCTTCCCTGTCAGCCCTGCTGTCCTCTCGCTGCCTCGCCCCAGGCCTGGCCGTATGTCGTCATAAGGCTTCCAAGTGAGCTCGTCTGCCTGAGCACTCACTACTGCCACTACTGGCTGGTTGACAAGGGAGGCTGTCTTGTTGAGCGCAGGCTTGTGCATCAAAGGGGCACGGTGCGCTCGACCAATTAAGCGCCTCCTGGCAGACGCCACAGTCGGACCTCAGCAAGGCGCTGCTGGCCGGAGCCGCAGGGCGGTGTCCACCTGCCGGCAGCAGCGATGCTCATACGGCTGAGATCGAGGTGCGTTGCAAGCAGTGTTGAGAGGGGAGGACGACTGCATGTAGTCCTCTGCACACTGGCTGCGCTTTCTGGCGCGCAGGGACGGCCTGGAGCGCATACAGGTGCCCGATGATGCCACGGTTGCCGCGCTGCGCAAGCACATAAGCGCCGCGCTCAAAGTGCCGATGGACGACATAACGCTCTCGCGCAACCAGGCCCTGGTGAGCCAGCAGGCTTCCCAGCACACCAAGGGATACAGCGGCAGCGGCAACCAGTGCTGCAGGCATGCGCGCACGCGTGATGCAGCAAGGCACGGCAGTGAGCGGGCGGGCGCGCGGCGCGGCAGCTGACGTGCCGGGAGGAGGCGCCGCGCACGCAGTTCCGGGACCTGGCGCCCGAGGGCGCCACGCTGCGGCACCTGGGCCTGCAGCACGGCGACCTGGTGCGCCCCAGAGCCGGCCTCAGGCCTGCCGTCCGGCAACGACCCCGCCGGTCTGGCCGCCGCCGACAGACAGTCTCTTGTCGGCCTGCCGGCAGCCGCCCTGCTTTGCTGCACCTCCACGTCACGGCCTGTCAGCGCTGTGGCGCCGCACCCTTGACAGCGAAGCACACCTCCTCCTTGAGGGCGGCACCTCGAGTCTGCCTAGCTTGAGGCCTTGGTGTGCGGAGCGCGTGCCGCCGCCTGCCGGAGCCCGTGCTGAACACACCAACGGGGCAGCACTCGGCAGGTCTTCATGCACACGCCGTTCGAGCGGACCGTGGAGCCTGCCGCGCGCGCGACCGAGAGGAGGTTTGGTGCGCCGGCGCCCCGCTGCGCTGCCATTGGGCTGTTTCATGTGCCTGTGGACGGCATGCTCCCGCAAGCAGCGCAATTGCAGGGACCCAGAGACTGTTCGCATTCCTTGCTTGCATGCATCTGCCATGTGGTCTGCGGCCAGCCTGGTCAGCGCCGCCTGAGCCTGCGGCCTGCCTGCCCATCGCACAAGCCACAGGTGCACACCCGAACGCCGCGGCGAGCGGCGCCGGATGACCCGCGGCCTGTTATGTGAGGCTGACGAGAGGGCCGCTCACGCAGGCGCGAAGATGACGGTGGAGGAGCTCATTGCGAAGCAGACGCGGATCGAGCGGTGCGGCCTTGCACAGCATGCCTGCTGAGAGAAGGGCACTGCCTGAATGCAACGGCTGCTAGCACCCCAGGCTTGGCAGACAGCACAGAGAACTGTGGGGAAGCTTTGTGACCGCCTCCAGAGCGCAGGCGTAGCAAACCATGTCTGCCTGCATGCGTGCGCTGGCTGACAAAGGTGCTGCATCCCAGCCTGGACGTGCAAGTGCAAGCACCCTCTCGCACAAGGGAGGTAGCACAGCTCAAGCGCGGGTGCCATACCTGCGCTCCTGGCCTTGGTCTGACCGCGGTAGTCACGCAGCCGAGCGCAACGCGCAGGCAGGAGACGCCGCACTGCGCGTCGGTGTCGTTTGAGCGGCACGCGGCCAACGCGTTCCAGGCCTACGTGGCCGGCGCGCTCAACTTCTCCATCAAGCGCGGTGGGCTGCTGTACGGCAGCATGGGCGAGGGCGGCCATGTGCGAGTGGACGCCATCTTCGAGCCGCCGCAGGCGCGCCTGCCGGGGCCGGGCGCCCGCGCAGACCCTCACCAGGAGCTTTGTTGTGCTGGCAGGGACGCCCGCCGGGCAGGCGCTGCGTGCGGGGTCGGCGGAGGGCGCTGCGGCGCGGCAGCAGTGGCCAGGCTGGCCCGCGAGCGCTGCGCGCGCGCGCAGGAGGGCAGCGCGGACCGGCTGCAGCTGGAGCGCGGCACGGAGCAGGAGCGGCGCGCAGACTTCCTCGCCGAGCACCTGGGGTGCGCCGCCGCCGCCGCCGACCACCCACTGTGCTGCGCGCTGCGCGTCGCGCGGCCGTCCGCATTGTGGCGGCCGGCGGGCCGGGCTGCCTGTGCGCGTCTGCCGCTCAGCACGGCCGCGCGGGGCCGGGGATAGTGCTGGCGGGCTCTGCAGAGCGGAGCACGCGCGCATGGTCGCCACCTCACGAGCGCTGGCTGGGCCGCCTGCGGCCGCGCACGGCTGGCTAGACAGAGCAGCGTGTGCCATGCACAGACGCATGGTGGGTGCCACCCTGACTGCGATGGCCGCGGTGGCGGCATCGGGCGTTCCACTGGCTGCAGGGGGCCCCTCCATGTGGCCCGCCTCTCACAGTGAACCGCGGTGCTCGGAAGATACGAGGGCGCCTCGTCGTGCGCACGAAAGTGTGCGTGTGCGTGTGCGTGCCAGGCTGCGCAAGGTGGGCTGGATATTCACGCAGAGCACCAAGGCGCGCGACTTCATCATCAGCGGCGCGGAGGCCGCTCAGATGGCGGCGGTGCAGGCGGAGCTGGGCGAGGCCGCGGTCACCGCCGTCGTCTCGCTCGCGCCCGCCGAGGACGGCGGCTCCGAGGCGCACTTTGAGGCGTTCCAGGCGCGCGCGCCGCCGGGGCGCAGGGCCGGCCGCGCGGCCGCTCATGAAATGCACCGTCTGTATAAAGTGCGCCGGCGCATGCGCAGCGCATGCAGAATGCATGTGCGAGCTTGGCGTCCGGTCACGCGTGGGGCTCGGGCGCGAGGGATCGGAAGGGCGGGGCTCAGCGGCGCGCGCGCACCGCGCAGGTGTCCGACCAGGCGGTGCGGCTCTGGCAGGAGGGCTGGTTCCAGGAGGCGGCGGAGCCCGGCGGCGTGCTGGCGCTGCGCAACCCCAAGGCGCGCCCCGCCCCGCCGGCCACGGCCTGCTGTGCCGGCGCCTGCGCACCTCTGGAGCTCGCCCGTCCTTGCCGCCTGGCCCGCCCAGCGGCGCACGCTGGCACAGGGGCGGCCGCCAGGGACAGCTCCGCTGCTGCTGCGCGCCTCGTCGCCGAGCGGTGGCGACGCTGCCCCCACATGAGTGCCCAGTGCTCGCGGCTCCCTAGAGCGCAAAGCGGGCGTGCACTGGCAGGTTGCGCTGCCGACGGGCGGCGGCGGCGGGGCGGCGTGCAGGAGCCGGGCGCCAAGGCGCCCGTGATTGTGGCGGGCAAGGATGTGGCGGAGGTGGACACCGACTACCTGCTGCTGCCGGTCAGCATCCGCGACCACGAGGGCCCGCTCGGCGCGAGCTTCCCCGTGGAGAACCGCCTGCTGCCCCAGGGCGCGCCCCCGCCCCGCCGCACCGCCAGCGGTCGCTGTCCGCCGGCGCGTCGGGCCGTCGGTGTGCCTGCGCCGCCAGGCGGCCCAGCAGCCGCCGGTTGCAGGGCGCCGGCGGCGCTGGGTGCCGGCTGCTGGGTGGCGAGCATGGCTGCAGCAGCGCCGCGCGGCAGCAGCAAAGCGTGCAGTGCTCTGCATGACCGAGCGCATGCCCTCTGTGGCGCTCGTGAGACTCTCAAGGCCGTAGGGGCCCGACACGAGGCGCGCCGCCCGGCGCAGGCAAGGCGGAGCTGCGGCAGCACCTGCAGCGTGGCGCGTCGCGGCCGTACGCGGAGCGCCTGGCGGACTTCCACCTGCTGCTCTACCTCGCCGCGCAGCCTGGCCTGGAGGCGGCGCCGGACCTGGGCGCGCTGGCGGACGCGGTGCACGCGCGCGCGCCCGTGCCCGAGGGCTACCAGCTCATCATTGACTCGCTGGCGGACCTGTGACGCGGGCGGCCGCGGCCGCGCCGCGGCGCGCGGCGCGGGTTCTGGGGTGAGGGCGGTGCTGCGGCTGCGAGCTGCGTGGATCTGCCGTGCTCATCGGCGCGGCGCATGCTCGCGCCTGACAGCTGCAAGCTCACTATCACGTGCCGGCAGATGTGTGCTGGGAGGGCCTCTCACCTGAGGGCTCCAGCGCAGCATTTGGGCGCAGCTTTGACACCCTGGTTGCGGCGAACGGCATGGGCACGTCAGCGGGGCGCTGCAATTTCCTGCGCGCACGGCAGGCCCGGCTGCTTCTGCCTGACACACGAGAGCTGTTGCTCGACCCCTGTGTGCCGCCATGCGCATGCGGCCGTTCAGTGTAGAGGGAAATGCAGCAGTGTGTTGGTTTTGGTTTTGGAAGCGAAGCCGTGTGGGAGCTGGGAACAGCCGCCTCTGCCTGCATGACGCGCGTGTCCCTCGGTGCAGGTTGGGGCCGGGTCCAGCGCATCTTTGTGCTGTGTCTGTCACGTCTGGTCCGTCATGTCGTGCCCCTTTTGCCGTGTGTCGAATGCATGCGCACCTGTAAGAGCAGGAGGAGCCAGCTGAAGTGGGCATGTGTGAAACTACGACCGGCATTGGAGTGCATGGCGCTTATTGACATACCTGGTCAAGCGACACTCCAACACTGTTGTGTACAGGTCAGCAAGACGTGCCGTGGGCGCAGACAGAGCAGGGTGCACAGCCAACTCACCAGCAGCGCAAGCAGTAGCGACTAGACAAAACGATGAGACCTAATAGGAAGCAAAGCCCTGCCGACAGCACATAGTGAGCGCCTCCGCAATAAGCAGCAGCGGCGCCTCAGACAGACCCACACCATAACGCAGAGCTGCTCAGAAGAAATTTGTTTTAACGCACTCAGCGACCAAAACAGCAAAACAGCGCAGCTCCCAGCCACAGGCTAGACAGGACATGTCATGACTGGGTTCCGCTGGGCTGTGCGCTGGATAGCTGGGCGGGCGCTGAGGGCGAGCTCAGCGCCGCCGCGTGCCCGGGGGCCCGCTCTAGCGAGGACCCGGCGCCCAGCAGGGAGGGCGCCGTCGTGCCGCTGCTGCCCAGCGTGCCCATCGTGGACGCGTGCGCCGCAAACAGGTTGGCGCTCCTGGACGCCAGGTTGCGGTCGACCTGCAGCGCACAGCGACCTCATTTCGGAAAAACATTTACACCAAGCAGCTCTGCCTGCGTTCATCGGAGGACGTGAGCCAGGCAGCGTGCTTCCTGCAGCAGCTCCGTGCCACCGGTCAGGGGCAGTCATCTTCAGGTACCATGCCCTTGGGCAGGATGCCCTGGGGCAGGATGTATGTGTCTGGCGCATTTGGCGGCGCGCGCCTTGTGCTCCGGCTCGGTGCGGTGAGAGTAGTCCACGTGGACAAATGCGCGCTCCACCTCGTCAAACGCTTCCACCTGGCGCCCATGCCGGCAGGCCAGGTTATCTTCCTTGCCGTCTTGCTTCTTTCGCACCGCAGGCGGCTGCCCTCCGCAAGGGGGCGGGTGCGGGACCGGGCGGACAGTTCGCAGGAGGCAGGGCAGGGCCCAGGGCACCGCGCCTTGTGCTGCAGCATGAGCGCGATGTCATGGCCTGCCAACCCCGCACACCCTGGCTTTAGCTTCCTGAGTGGGCGCGCAAGTGCCTCGCTCAAGCTCAGCCCAGGGCGGTGCCAATGTGGCGCAGCAGCAGCGCGGGGGCGCACTCTCGCGCACGGTCATCTCCGCCGGCAGGAGCACCTGCCGCGCAGCAGCGCAGCGGTCAGGCACGGCCAGGGCGGGGAGCATATCTTTATTGTCAGACATGCTGTTCATGCCGGACGCGCGTGGGGGCGGAGCGCGCGCCGGGCGGCAGGGGCGCGCGCACCTCCATCTCCACCAGGTACCGCGCGCCCCAGTGGTACGCGCGGATCACGTCCACCGTCAGCTGCCGCCCCGCCACAGGCCGGCTCGCTTGTGTGGCGCGGGCGCGCTCTACCGGAGCGTCACACCTGGAAGGTGGCTGAGCACTAGTGCTGCAATGCTAAAGGGCACATGCAGCACATACATCGATATCGCCACACCTCTACATGCATTTGAAGGTGCCACGACCAGGCCATGATGCAGGGCATTGCCCAGATGGCCCAGCTGTGAGACCTGTGCTTCAGGGCAGCCATGCAGCGCGCAGCCCGGGGCGGCGGCCGGGCGCGCCCGCTCGTGGTGCGCGGTCGCCAGCGCCTCCAGCGCGGACAGCGTGTCCTCCGGCGCCGACGCGCCCACGATCTTGTCCACCTGCCGCGGCGGCCCGGCGCTTGTGGCGCGCCCTGACAGCCATCTGCTGCAGACGGTGCGGCCATCCTTGTGCACCATGCAGGCCGCACCGTCGTGCAGCCTCATCAAGGTGCAGGCGCAGCTTTTCTGGACACCGGCAGCCGCACGGCAGGGGCAGCGGGCGCCGATGCGGCCAGCGCCCGCGTAGGGCGCGGGCGCTCGGGCGCCGCGGCCAGGCGGGCGCCGGACCTGGTTGCGCAGGATGAGCGCCCAGGAGAAGATGATGTAGGCGCTGATCAGGATGGCGCCCGCCGGGTCGATCCACCACACCTGCCTCGCCTGCAGCGCGTGCAGCCGCGTGCTCAGCTGCAGCAGGCGCGCCCGCGCGTCCCCCGACTCGCCGGAGCGGACGAGGCCCCAGCGCTGCCAGCAGCCCCGCAGAGGCGCCGGCGCCCCACCGGCGGCAGCGCTGCCGGCGGCCGCGCGCCCGGCGATCGTCCATGCAGCAAAGCAGCCCTGAGGCTCCGCACGCGCTGCTTCGGAGGCAGGCGCGGCGGCTGCGGCCGCGTGGCGGGGGCGGGGGCACCTGGCTGGCAATGGCGCCGAAGCCGATAGCGGCCAGGTTGCTGATGATGTCGTTGCGGTGGTCCTCCGCGAGCGCCAGCATGGAGTCCGACGTCTTCTGCAGCGCCACGCAGTACACTGCCGGCGCCGGCCGCAGGCCTCACCCACAGGCCGCGGCGCGGCGCGCCGGCGCGCCGCCTGCCGCAGACCTGCCTCGCTCGGGCGGCACAGCGCAGCGCAGCCCCACGGCCCAAGCCCCGCGGCCCGGCCGCCGCGCTGGCGGCCTTGGCCCCAGCCAGGCGCCTCTGGTCGCATGGGTGGGGGCCATGCGCAGCCCGCCGGGCATCACGGGAGGGCGCGCGCACCGTACAGCGCCACCTTGACGACGGTAGCCACGCCGAGGATGGTGTACAGGATCACGCCCAGCTGGATGTCCGGCACCACGCCTGCAGGGCCGCGCGCGCGCTGGTGCTGATGACAGACGCGCGTGTCACAGCTCGCAAGGCGGCGGCAAAGTGCTGCCCTGCAGAGCGCGGCGGCGCGCACCGCGCGCACCGCCTGCCATACGGTGTGAGGCCCCGTGTCCATGCCCACTGTCAATGGCAGGCACGGCCTGTGGCAGCGCAGGCGCACTCCCGTGCCTCCGACCCGAGCAGGCGCGGAGCCAGAGAGCCTGCTGCAGGCGTGGCGCTGGGCGGCACCGTGCAGGAAGCCGGCAAGCAGGTCGTGCACGGCCGACTCGATGACCGCCAGCGTCGCGATTGTCATGATTACGGCGCACGACACGACGCCTGCAAAGCGCGGCGCACACCCCAGGTATGCGGCGCGCCCTTCACGACAGACACGGGACGGCAGACACGGTCCTCAACTAACGGCACAACGCATGGCTTACCAGTGGCCCAGTGACACGGGAGCAGCTGCGACAGCACGCGCGCGTCCGGCCGCCGCTGTGTGCGCCAGGGGCGCGACAGAGGCGCAGCGCAGGGGCGCGTACAGGGCCTGATCAGGCAGCACCTTTGCTGCGTGTTCAAGTGCGGCAGCCGGTGCAGGGCCCGCACCGACCGTCTCCAGCCGCGTGCGGCCGACCGGGAAGCGCGGGTCCGCGCGCGCCATCTTGTACTCTGCAAATGCGATGACGACCTGCGGCCTCCGCGCGCTGTGTCATGCCCTGCCCCATGCAAAGCATGTGGTGCCAGCCATGCATTATCTGTGCGTTCCACCCGCACGGCATCACCATGCTGGCCTCGGTCGGGATATGCCGGGACGCTGCAAGACGGCAGATACGCGCTTTGCCGCGCACACGCATGAGCATGCGAGCACTTGCTCAAGTCCCTTGCTCTATGCGGTGCGCGGAGCTGCGGCAGGGGTGAGCAGGACGGCGCCTGCGAGGCGATGTCCACGAAGCTGTCGGCCGTGCTGGCGAGCACGGCCTTGGAGCGCGACAGCGCGAACGCGACGATCTTGGCCAGCAGCAGCGCCACGTTGGCCACGAGCGAGGTGTGCATCGCGAAGCGGATGCGCCGCTGCAGCCGCGCCTGCTCCGGCGTCTCCGGCACGCTGCCGCTGGCGCCGCCGCAGACGTCGCCGCACAGCTGGGCGCCGCCGTGCCCGCCCGCCCCCTTGGCCAGCAGCGGCGCCTGCGAGCGCGCACCGCTGCTGGGGCCTGTCCTGTCCTGCGGCTGCCGCTGTGGCCGGCGCACCCCACAACGCGTGCACACGGCGAGCACGCCAGCAGTGCTGCCCTGCCACAAAGCAAACATGGCCCTGCAGTGCTGGCGCTTGCGCTTGTGCGTGACGTGCGGGTGTGTGCTGGGTCGGGGCCGCCTTCCTCTGAGGCTGGAAAGAGGGCGCACCTCCGCCTCGTCCTGCAGCGTGTCCGCAGCAAAGGGCGACTGCTCGGGCACGGCCTCCGGCGCGTCAGCGGCCGCGCGGCATGTGCGCGAGACCGCATGATGGAGTCCGCGCTCCAGGTCCTCCTCGCCATTCCGCAGGGGGTCCGCGCCGTCCACGGACGTCCTCTCCAGCGTGAACACTGCCCCACTCCGCAGCGACCGGCCCCAGGTACAGGTCCGGCGGAAGCCACGCTGGTGCCCCGGGCGCTGTTGGATTGGCAGCAGCAGGACTTGCACGGCGTGCTGTTGCGCCCTGCGTGTGCACTGCTGGTCAAGCCAAGCCGGGCGTGAATACCTGCGCCGGGACCTCTGCGTCTGCTGCCGTCGTGAGAACGACATCATCGTCCATCGTCTGCTACAAGCAGGTCGGTACGTGCTTCACTCTCGCGTGGTCCACGCACGGCATGGCTCACACATTGACATCGCACATCACCATGGAGACTCTTCAAGACTTGCACTGGCTCCACTGGCTCCACTGGAGCCGGCCGTTTTGGATTGTACTTGCCCTACTTTCCCGCCTGGGCGGGCATGCTGTGCATGCCGGCATTTGAGGCATTTGAGGCATGGTCTTTGTGTTCGCGCACACATAGCACAGCGTTGACCTGAATGTTAAGGTGGACTGACAGCAGTGGTGCAGCATCCGTTACAGAGAGCCGTCTCAACAAAAGCAGAGACTGCCAAGCACAGCCTGTGCACGGGGCGCGCTGACAGCCAGGTTGCATGCAAACTGCCAAAAAGCACACCCGCCAGCTCCCGCGCGCCCACAGGGCACAAGGCAGGCGCATCCCGCCTGCACACACCACCTCGCCGCTGTAAGCAGCCCAGCCAGGCGCGCTCCACGAGCCAAATGTCTCGTGAAGGGCCTACTTGCCGCGCTTGCCCTCCTTCCGCCGCACGTACTCGCCCACATACCGGATGCCCTTGCCCTTGTACGGCTCGGGCGGCCGCTTCTCCCTGATCTTCGCCGCAAACTGGCCCACGTCGCCCTTGTCGTACCCCGACACGGTCAGCGTTGTCAGCTTCTCCACCTGCGCGCGCGCCGCCCGCTCCGTGTCCAGCATCCTTTCCACAGACCTACTGGCACTGACAGGTGGCGTGCCGACAGAAGCCCGATGCCGGTGCGAGGCCACAGAGCCAGCCTGCTGATTGGCCTGGTGTGCTAACTTGGCACTGCCAAGCAAGGACGTCGCTGGGCATGCTGGAGGTGCAGCAATGGCCGCGCAGGCGGACGTGCCAGGCAGAACGCCGCCGGCAAACGCCCGGCCCCGCGAACGGGAACATCGTTGACGAACAGGAAGAATGTTGTGCAAGCAAATGGCGGAGCGCAGGGCGCACCGAGCACGACAGCCCTGCCGGGATGTCAAACACGACCGGGTTGCTGTAGCCCAGGTTGAGCGTGAGCGTCTTCCCCGACACGGCCGCGCGGTAGCCCACGCCGATCAGCTGCATGGTCGTGCTCCAGCCCTCGGACGTGCCGAGGATCATGTTGTTCGCCATAGCCCTGCGAGCGCGGCCAGGCTCAGCAGCCCCGGACAGGGGCGGGGCACATCGCCGGACGCCACGGCCAGACAGGTGCTGGTGGCAGGCGTGGGGGGCACACAGCTGCGCACCGCGTATACTGCCACACCTGTCCACTTTCCTTGTGGGTTACGAAAAGTGAACCGCGCTGCCATGCACCGCTCTGCTGTCTGCCCGGCCCGCGGGAGCGGTGCGCAGCCCGCTGCTTGGGGGCAGCGCCGTCCGTGCACGCTGCCTCGCAACCCCGGCACTCTCAGCAGGGCCGTCCACACACCTGGTGAGCCCATGCAGCTCGTCCGCCCTCCGCGTGTCCACCTTCTTGTGCACCCGCAGCGCGCCATCCTCCAGCTGCGCGCCGCCAGCCTCCTGTCACTCCGTGGCTCCCCCGCCGCGCCGCCCTACCTCTGCCAAGACCCCACGCAGGTCCCGCGGGGACGGTGACTCGCAGGAGCGCGTGCCAGGCGCGCCTGCTTTATCTCCACCAGCTCCGGTATGGGGAACTCCAGCTCGCCCTTGGGCCCCTGCGCCCCAGCGCAGCTGAGCACGAGCTCCACGTCATAATAAAGATGCCCTCTGCGCTCGGCACTAGCAGCAGAAAACGTCTGCCTGGCAGCGCTCGCAGCCTGGCGCACCGCTGGCGCCCCGCAGCAAGCCCGCCACAGCCCGCATGCGTCTCACGCCGGGAGCGGGCCCGCCCCGCAAGCGCACCTTGACCTTCAGGAGCTCCGGCGTGAGGGTCAGCTGTACGCTCTTCGGGACCGGGACAATCTGCTTCCCGATGCGAGACTCCTTGGCCACAACGGCCAGCGCCGCCCGGCCCGCTGCTGCGCGCTGGTTCGCTGCCCGGAAGCACGCGGCATTGCCCGCGAACCCGCAGCCGCCGGCCAGCCGGTGGCCCAACATTGTGGGCACAGGGGTGCAGGGAGAGGAGTGGCTGGCAGCGCGGGTGCTCTCAGTAGCCCGACGTTGCGCTTTGGTGGCTGAACCCTTCCACCTGCCAGGGCTAGGGCAGGCGCAAGCATGTACGACAGCGCGCGCACAACGAGTCAGGTCTGGCCGTACACAAGAGTACAGCGCGGGTCAGCCAGCAGCGACCTGTCCGTCCGTCACAGGTGCCAGCTGCGCACCGTTTTGGCGACGCCGGGGCATTGCAGGATTTCAGATTTGGGTGCGTGCCCTGCGCACGCGGCGCTCGCTGCTGTCTTGTAGTGCTCCTGCCTCATGCAGGCTGCCGCTGGCCGCAGCAGGAGGAGCTGCTGTGCGCTTGAGACGGCCTGCCCACAGTGCCGGGGGCGCCCCTGCATCCGGGCCCCGGCCACCGCCACAGCTGGAACGGTGGCCCACGGGGCGACCTGCGCAGGAGCATGCGGGCCGCCGTGCACGCCGCCGTGGCGCTGCTGTGCTGCCTGGGCGCTGCCCACGGCGCGCTCTTCAACCAGACGACGTTCCTGGGCACCGGGCGCAGCCCGCCCTGGTGGTCGGTGGTCCGGTCCGACGTGCCCGCGCTGGCGGCCAAGGCGAACGAGCTGCAGGCCGTCTTGAGCGACAGCCCCACCTTTGGCCAGGTCGTGTCCGGGATGCTGGGCGACGACGCGGGCGACGCGACCGTAGCGCGCACGCTGGCCTACATGCTCAACCAGAACCTGACCTACGGCGGCGGCTGCCCTGTGCCGCCGCACTCGGCTGCGTTCAACACCCTCGTGCGCGGCCCCGCGCCTACAGGCCGACTACTTACTGGCCTGGATTGCAGGCCGGATTGCGCGGATGCAGCTGGTCAGGCCCGGCTTTGCACCGTCTCTGGCTGCGGTGTGGCAGCAGCGCATGGCGCATAGAGCTGTGGCCTCCTCAACGAGGTGACCTGCGTGCAGCACAGAGTCTGTGTCACGGTGCTGACTAGAGTCTGTCTCACGGTGCTTACTAGGCGTCTGGCGCGCTGCGCAGCTGGGCGAGGGCATGGCGTCGTCGCTCCTGGCGGCCAACAGCACCAACGAGGCGGCCGAGGCGCTGCTGGGCGCCTTCTTCGCGGCCGGGCGCACGTGCGGGCCGCCCAACGCGCTGTCCAGCCGCTCGGCCACGCAGGCGCGCACCAAGTACAAGAACGCGACCTGCTACTTCATCGGCCCGGTCATCGCGGCGCCGATGCGCAACCCCACGTTCTCGTACATGCTCAACGCGGTTGCGGGCGCGCGCCTGGCGTCGGACGCCTGGGCGTCCGGCGCGCTGCTGGGCGGCATCGTCGACTGCGTGGCCGGCGGGCACGCCGCGCAGACGCCGCCCGACTGGCTGTACCAGGGCTTTGGGCCGCTGTCGATCGCGCCCGCGTACGCGCCTGCAGGCGCCGCTGTGGCCCCTGTGGGCGGCGCGCCTGCTGCGGAAACTGCAAGTGCCGGGCGCTAGCTACACGTATGTGCGGCCGCATGCGGGCCGGCGGCGCATGCCCAGGAGCGGCAATGCAGTGGTGCTGCTTGCCGGTGCACCAGTCAAACCCTTGTTTACCATACATGAGGACGGAGCGTTCCGGGTTGCAGGCTTGCATGCCGCCACACAGGGTTGAGCAGTTGCGGCTGTGTTGGTTGTCCCTCCTGCCAAGGAGCGGGGGCGGCGTGTGTGCCACGTCCCGGTAGCCAGTGGTCAGCCATAGGCAATTTTGCATCGCAGTTGAAGAGCCGTTCTGTTGATGTTTGGAGCGACACGTGCGCACGTGTGTCTGTGCAGTACACTTGTCTGGACCATGCATGACATGCTGACGGGCCTGAACAGCACGTGCACAGGGGAGGCCATGGCGGTGCAGACCCAGCGTTGTTGCTTTTGCACCCTGGCCCTTTCGCCTCTGCCTCACAGGGCCTGTGCGCCCGAGACTGGCTGAATAGGTCAGGTGTTGTTAGAGAGGCGCCTGTGGATGCGCCCCGGCTGTGCCCGTTGTAAAGCAGGTGCCGCAGAAGGCGCCCGCCAGCGCCGTGGTGCCTGACAGCGGGTCGCTGCTTACACACGCCATCCCTACAAGCACTCGCGCTGTGCCTCGACAGCCAGCCTCGGCCCATGCCGCAGGCCTGCACACTGTGAAACTTACAGCGCGGGCCCTGCGCGCCGGCCGGCGCTACCAGCCATACTTGGCCTGAGTCTGCGCCTTGGTCTTCATGCCCTGGCTGCGCATGTCCAGCATCTCCAGCTCCTGCGCGCCCGCGGCACCCCCATGTCGCTGCTCCCGGAGCAGGCGAGCGCGCTGTCGGCCCCGCAGCCAGCCTGGGCCCGAGCTGTAAGCAGAGCGGCTGGCACGGCGGCGGCCCAGCAGACAGGGCAGGATGGAGAAGAGATGGAGGGAGTGCTCCAGAGCGCTGCACAGGCCGCCCCGGGCCCCTGCCAGGCAGGCCGGAGCGGGCGCGCGGGCGCGCCTTCATCTTGGCGTTGTGGTACAGCGAGGAGATCTGGTGCTTGCGCCGCGACAGCTTGTCCGGCTTGGCGCCGGCCTCCGCGCGCAGGCGCGCCTCGTAGTCCGCGCCGAACGCGGTCCGCGTCGCGTTCATGGCCTCCTTGGCCACCGGGTCGATGTAGCGCAGCTTCTCCTGCTTGACCTGCGCGCGGCGCGCCGCGCGCGCTGTAGGCAAGAGGCAAAGCCCTCTAAGGACGGGCGCGCTTGCGGGCCAGCCACCAAGGCTTGACGCAGGGCCTGATGCCACGACTTTGAATGGGTTGATGAGGGCCGCAAGGGGTGAAATAACGTCCACGAGCGCCAGACGATGCCACTAGCATCTTCCCCTGCACGCCAGCGCACCCCATGGGCGACCGGATGCCGCCGCCGCTCGGGGCCCGCCGTGCTTCACTCAGCCGTGCACCGCGGCTGGTCACCCCGTTCTGCACTTGCAGCAGAGGCCACTGAGAAAGGGGTCCAGATTCGGATTCACTCTGTGCGAGGATGCAGGGACAGCAGGGTACGTCTCCACACCAAGCGGTTCATGCCCAGACAGTTGCAACCCCACGCCGCCGCACGCCCTAGGTCGGCGGCCGCGGCAACGGGCGCCCGCGCACCTCGACAAACTTCACGCCCAGGTCGGCGAAGGGGTCCTTGCTGCGCTTGGCCGCGCTGGAGGCCTCCGCCGCCAGCGCCACGGCGAGCATGCGCGGCCCGTCGACGCCCACCTCCGCCGCCCCGGCCGGCACGCTGCGGCCGCACGACGTGCAGGGCATCAGGCTGGCGCCAGGGTTACATGTGCAGCCGCTCTTGCAGCACAGCGCTGCTCACTCTTCGGCCACACGCCCTGCTGTGCAATACCGACGCATACATAGTGCCTCCTACGCAGTGCACGACTCTTCTGCCGGCGTCTGGCAGTCGCGCGCACCAGGCAAAGTGCGCGCCCGACTCTGGAGCAGGCACTGAGCGGCCTGTCCCGCATGCGCATGGCGGCCGCCTGCAGCACCAGGCGCTGCCCTGCAGGGCCGGCCGGCGTGCTGGGCGCCCCAGGCCTGCAGGTGCGCGGTGGGGCGCACCTGGGGCCCGCGGCAGGGTACGCGCCAGCGCCGTGCGCCGGCCACTGCGGTCCCGGCGCCGGCGCCGCGGCGCCGCGCTGCGCGCCTGCCGGCGCATGCTGCGGCCCTGCATACGCTCCTGGAGCGCCGCCGGGGCCCACCCTGTAGGCCTCGTTGCCGCCCGCCGCAGCCTGCGGGCCGGCCGCGGCCGCGCCTGCCGCGTCGCCCTCCGCAGGGTCGTACGCGGCGTCCGTGCCGGCCCACGGCGCCGGCGGCTGCGGCGCAGCCACGTCCTTGAAGTCCTCGTCGCTGTCGACGTCAACGCGCTGCGGGGCCGCGCGGGCGCGTCAGTGGCCGCGTGGGCACGGCAGGGAGGAGGGCGGCGGCAGCGAGCAGGGCTGGCGAGGGCGCGGCTGCGCGCCTTGCCGGAGCCGAGCGCGAGCGCAGCGTCGTTGGAGGGCGCGGGCAGGAAGTCGGTGAGCCGCACGCCCTTGGAGGACGGCCGCGCCTTCTTCTTCGGGCGCTCCTCCTGCGGCGCTCGCGTCGTTGCAGGGGGACAAGGGGCCGACTGCGGCTGTAAACACTGCCAGTGCCCTGAAGCGTGCGTACCTCATCGTCGCTGTCTATCGGGGCCCTGGTCGGCAGGCGGAAGGAGACGGGCAGCTTGGCGCGCTGCTTGGGAGCGGGCACGCCGGCAAACAGTTGCGCAGCACCGCTGGTGGATGGCGGCGGCAGCGCCGACAGCAGGCCGCGCCGCTCTTCCGTGTGACCGGGCGCTGCGGCTGCGTGGCAGCACCCGATGAGTTGAGCAGTGATGCATACTTGCGGGCAAGAACTCACACACTGGTGCACTTTGCGCACCGGCGGGCGCTGCAGCGTGCGGGGGCGAGGCAGCGCGCTCGCCATCGCTTGAGGCGTCAGACCCATAGCCCGTGAGCATCTCCATGGCCACCACGTAGTCCTGCTACAGGCTGGACCACAAGCAGTGAGTAGGTCTTGCTCACAGACTACCTCAGGACGACTCGTTGAGATAGCTGTTCCCCTTTTGCTGCGCCAAGAGCTCAAGGCCCGCCAGCTTGTCCCTCAGTAACCTTAAAAGGTGACTGCCAAACAGGTGCTGCAGGAGTAGAACTCTCGCTCGAGTTGAGGCTCACAGAGATCCTATCGTTACTATAATATACAAGGAGTGCTGGACACGCACGCCAGTGAGCCGTACTTGTGCCGGGCGGCTGACGTGCTCACGCAGCGCTGCACAATGGACAGCCAGATTTTCACTCAAAGCTGCCCGCTGGCCGGTGTAGTCCTTATCAAAGACACGCTGCTGCTTGACGGCGCCTTCTTGGTGTCCTGGCTCGTGCGAGAAGCGTGTCTGTGCAAGATGAAGGCATGCACTCATGGTCACAGCAGAAGCAGCAGCATTCCTGGCTCCGGCCTGACTGTGCGTCCGACAGGTGGTTCTGGTTGCTGTACAAGAGAGCGCGGGTCACCACCAAGCTGTCCTGCGCAAGCTGGTGCGCGGAGGCGTCGGTTCAACGCCGGCCGTGGCAGCCTCCCGGCCTGCTGCTCAGAGGGTCCGTGGCACGTGGCAGGGCGGTGCAGGCAGCTTGCGCGCAGGGGACACCCCCGTACACATAGAGTCCCTGGCGAGCGACGTGCTATGGGACGTGCCTGAGCGGCCCGGTGAGGCCCTGCCCGCCTGCCTTAGGCGCGCACGGCTCGGCAGCCCTGCGGACGCCTGGCGAGGGCGGCGCAGGTGCTTTGCAGGATGCCCTGGCCCGCGTGCGCCAGGCCGTGCAGCGGGCGGAGCAGAGCGGCCCCGGCCGCGTGTGCGTCGCGCTCGACAGCCTCTCGGTGCGGTCCCGCACATGCGGCCGCCGCGCGGGGTCGTCCCTCAGAGAGCATGCCTGGCCGTCAGGCGCAGTGCTGCTGCGAGCGCGCAGGCGCTGGCCGCAGTCCAGGCGCCCTGCCGCGCATGGAGCGCCTTCATTCTGCAGCTGCTGGACCTGCCGTCCAGGCACCAGGTGGCCACGCACGCTGCGCCCTGCCAGCGCGGCTGCAGAGCGCCTGCACGCCTCGTGCGCCGGTGAGCAGGGGACGCGGCAGCGTCCTCCAGGTGCTTGCAGTGACGTCCGCATGCTCGGACGCAGGGCTTGTGCCTGGCGACGCTGGTACATCGTGATGTGGACGGCGGCGCTGCATGGGCGCAGCTGGTCGAGCATGCGGCGCATGTGAGCGGCCGCGTGGCTTGCCTGCTGGCTGACGCGCTTTGCATGCGACGTGTACTGAACCCGCCAGGATGACGCGCCATGCGGCAGAGCCAGCACAGTGACGAGGGTGGCCGCCGCACGTCAGGCATGAGCAGGCTCGGACCAGGCCGCGCATGTGTGCCACGCCGCGCACGTGCGCCGCAGGTGGTGGTAGACGTGCGCCCCGTGCTGTCAGGGCCCCTGCTGGACGTGTCTGGCCAGGCACGCCCCCCGCGCCGCACGCACACACTCCAGACAGTGCGGGCTGCAGATGGGGTATGCTACCTGGCATCAGGACCCTACCCCCTGATGCGTCGCCTGGCCGCAGATGGTTATAACGCAGCGCGCCGCGGCGGCGGCGCGGGAGGCCGACAATGGGGAGGACCGTGCAGGGCTCCAGCCCGCGCTGCTTGGGCCGCACGCGCGGACGCTCACGTTCAAGCTTACCCACAACGCGCTGCACGTGCTTGCGCAGCGGGCAGCATAGGCGTTGGCCCGGCCGCAAGCTCACCGGCAGGGCCCGCTGGCGTGCGGTGACATTCTGTTACCACCTGCTTTGTTGTCAGAGCCTCGTGACACATGCGCTGGTTATCGCCATGTCATCGCTTGTTACAGCCTCAACACGGGGCACACACAGCGCCAGCTCTGGGCGCGCAGCCATTCCACCGGCCGCGCGCACGGCCTGGCGGCTATGCAGTGCCTCCATGCGCGCGCCGCTGCCTAGTCGAACAGCGAGAAGCCCATGTCTGCGTGCCGGCCACACCAGCCCTCAGCCAGTGACCTTCGACGTTACAGACTAATGCGTAATATCTTAGCGCCGACCCCAAACACCCCGCGCTGTGAAGACGGCCTCGAGCAGGCAGGAACTGCTCTGTCTGTATCACTGGCTGCAAGAAGATGTCTTCTGTGCGCAAGCTGGGTGCGGCAGCGCTCCCACTCCTGCACACTCCCAAGGCGGGCCAGGGCGCACCGTCGTCCTCCTCCTCCTCCTCCTTCTCCTTCTCTGCCTCCGCTTCCTCCTCCTTGGCCGCGCCCGCATCGCCGCCACCAGCAGCCGCGCCACCGCCGCCGCCGCCGCCGCCGGCAGCCGCCATGCCGCCGCCGGCGCCGCTCGGCACGGACGCCAGCTTGCTGATGCCGGCGCCGATGACCTCGGCGATGTCCTTGCCCTCCAGCTCTTCCAGCAGCTTGTCCAGGCGCCCAGAGTCTGCCTCGATGCCCACTGCGGACGCGCGTCGCCGCTGTCAAACGCTGCACTGCGAGTGCCAACGCTGTACGCCCAGCTGCCGCTCGCAGCGCAGGCGGGAGACACGCCGCAAGCAGCAGCTCAGGGCGTGCACCTGAGCCCAGGATCTTGTTGATGTCGTCCGCGCTCGGGGAGCTGTTGCCCCCCAGCACGGCCTGCGCGCCCGCACTCCAGTCAGCGCCCCGCGCACGGCGCGCTCCAAAGCGTGCAGGCAGCGGAGGTATGGTGGCGCACCAACAGGTACGCGGAGATCACACGCATGACTGCGAGTGTCACGTTTAACCGCTCGCGCTGTTGGGCAAAGAAATCAGGGAGGCGGCTGCACTTACTGCGCGCAGCCCTTAACCCCTACTAGACCCCGATCGGCCCTTTGAACCAAAGCAGAACAGCTCCTGGTGTCTACCTACAGCCTGCCCAGCGCTTGTCCAGCCTACGTGTCCGCTGACAGAGCGCCGCCGTGTTCTGTGAAGCTGCAGGGAGTGCTTTGGGTTGCGGCACGGGAGATGCTGTAATCGGCCAGCGCGGATACGCGTGCTGGCGCGTGGGGGGGATCCATGAGTGCCGCGACGGGCGCCACCGCCGACCCAGGGGAGCTTGAGCTCGACTCTTCTGCCCTGGATGAGTGCGACGGCGCCTCGCAGGCCGAATTGGACGCGCTGGAGGCAGAACTGCAGGTGCGCGGCCTGCGCACAGGCACTGTGAGACGCCACAGCGGCCGTCGAGCAAAGCACAGGGTGCAGCTTGCACCCCTGTCGTCGACTGCCTGCCTGCCTCGTGTCTGGTCGCGCGCCCTCTCACACCGCTTGCCGAGCTGCCCCCCCGCCCTCGCTGGCCTGACACTTTCGGACCGCGTGCAGCGCGTGATGGACGACTTTGACGGGCGGCCCGGCAGCGGCGGCGGCGGCGGCGCCGCTGGCGCCGGCGCGCACAGCGGGGGCGCAGCGGGGACATGCGCCAGCACAGACTGGGCCTGCGCGCAGAGCGTGGGCGGCCTGGTGGATAACCTGTCGTCCACGCTCCTGGGTGCGCGCTGGCAGGCCGCCCGGCGCCCAGCCTGGGTGCCGTTGCTGGCGCGCGCCTGGGTCGGGTGGCCGTCCAGGAGCTGTCAAGAGACCCCTGCGCCGCCAGGGCTCGCGCGCGGGCCCTCACACCGCCTGCTGCCGCGCGCGGCGCAGCGCTGGGCTTTGCGGGCGGCCTGGCGCTGGAGGCGGAGCGCGGCCAGCCGGCGCTGGCGGCGCCGGCCGCGTGCGGCGCGCTGGAGGCGCTGCTGGGCCAGCGATCGCGCGACGCGGCGGCCGCCGGCGCCGCCGCGGAGCGCCTGGCGGCCGCGCGGTCGGAGGCGGCCGTGGCGGCCGGCGCGCGCGACCGCCTGGCGGAGCGCCTGGGCGCCAAGGAGCGCGCGCTGGGCGCGGCCGAGAACCAGGCGCGGCCCCGGGGGCTGGGACCCGGGGCGCGCCGCACGTTTGCCGCGGGCGGTCGCTGACGCAGAGCGCGCGGCCGGCTGCGGGGCCGGGCGCGGCCGCGGCGGCATGCGCGGCGGGGGCGTTGGCCGAGCGCACGAGCGCGGCTGCGCATCGAGCGCAGGGAGGCGGCGCCCTGCGCACCTGACCAGCGGCTGCGGACTGGCTCGCAAACACCAAAAGCCGCTGCACAGCACGCTGTCGAGACAGCCGCGTGGGCCCGGCGTGACCCGCTCCTGGCGCGGCGGCAGGCGCGCGCGGCAGAGGGCGCGGCGCGCGCGGCCGCGTCGCGCCTGCGCGCCGAGCGCGACGAGGCCGCGCGCCAGGCGGCCGACCTGCGGCAGCGCCACGCGCACGCGCTGCATGAGCTGCGCCGGCGCGAGCACGAGTTCGTGCGCCTGCAGGACCACCTGCGCGAGCTGCTGGGCGAGCGGGTGCGCACGCGGCGGCCCGCGCGTCCCTCGCCGCGCTGCCCGGCCGGCGGCCCGTCGCTGCGGCCTCATGTGCCGCAGCCTGTCTGACGCCGAGCCATGGGCTTGTGGCCGATGCATGCAAGCCGGGAGCTGGCCCCGCTCGAGTCCCATGCGGAGGCGCTGCGCATCCGGGGTCCAGACGCTTGCAGCTGCACGCCCGCCCGCCGTGAGGAACCGCTGAGGTAGCGCGGGAACGAGGCAGCCACAGTAGCACAAATCCGTGGCCTGGCGGCAATGCCGTGTTGCGGAGGCGCCTGCGGCTCTCACAAATGGCAGCGGGCATGCGCCGCGCGCAGAAGCGCGAGCACCGCGCGTGCCTGGAGGCAGCGGGCCAGTTCCTGGACGGCGGCCGCCGGGGCGGCCGCGACGATGAGGTGTACAAGGCGCGGTCCCTCCCGCGCGCGCTGCGCTGGGCCCGTGCCTGCGCCCACGCAGGCGCCCTGGCCTGGCCGCGCGGCCGCACCTGCGCCCTGGCCTGGCCGCGCGGCCGCTCCTGCACCCGCGCACGGCGGCCTGGTGAGGCGGGCGCGGCCGCGCGTGCGCAGAAGGTCGTGACCGCGTACGAGACCCGGGCCGCTGAGCTGGCGCGCGAGGCGGCCGGCCTGCGCGCGGCCCTGGACGCGCTGCAGCGTGAGCACCGCCGCCTGCTGAACCAGCAGGCGCGCCCGCCCCGCGCGTGCGCCTAGGCGCAGCCGCGCGGCCGTGCGCGCCCATGCAGGACGCGGCGCGGCGCAGGACCTCGGCAGTCTGCGGCCAGGCGAGCTTGAGCGGCCGCAGCGCCTGTGACCCACACACATGCGGAGGCGCAGCAACCACCGCAGGGAGTACGCGTTGGTTTGACCGCACTGCCGCATACTCTGCTTTGGTTTTTTTATACCAGTGGCAGCACCGCGCAGCGCACCTGCACCCGTGCGGTACAGCTGCGCACCCGTGTTCTGCTCGCCCAAAGGCGCGCTGACCCTGCCGCGCAGGTGCGCACGGCCCAGGCGGCGGCGGCGGCGCGCAGCCTGGCGGAGGAGGGCTTCGAGGAGGCGCTGGCGGGCCTGGCCCCGGACGCGCTGCAGGCCGCGCTGGCGGCCAAGGCGGCCGCGCTGCAGGCGCGCGCCGCCGCGCTGCCCGCCGCACCCGCGCCCGGCAGCCCGCAGGCGCGCCTCACTAAGAGACTCGCCACACGGCGTTCTTTCGCAGCCCTCATTCATGCCGTGCGTGGACCGAAGTCTCGTTGCTAGTGGCGGGGGGCGGCCGCCATGGCCGCCATGAAATGCCCCGTTGGTAAGCTCTTGCATCAGCTCCTTGCTAGCCTGAAGCCCAAATACAGGACGCACTTGGTCTTGCAGCACATTTATGACAGGTCCGGCAGGGCCCCCGCTCGCGTGAGCAGCGCTGCGGCAGACGCTCCCGCGCGAGTTTTTAAGCAAATTGGGGCTGCCGCGAGCAGGCCAAGGCCGGAGCCGGCGCGGCGGATGCGGGCGCGCTAGCCGCGCTGCGCAGCGTGCTGGCCGACCAGGTGGCGCTGACGCGCGCCGCGCTAGCCGCGCTGGCACGCGCGCACTCGCAGGCCGCCACCGCGCAGCAGGCGCGTGCCGCCACCCCGCCCGCGGCTGCATGTGTCGGCGGTGCAAACGCCACACTCGGGCCAACGATGTTCCTGCAAATCTTGGCGCCTCCGCGTGGCTGCGTGCCTGCTGAGCTGAGCGGCCGCCGCTGCCGCTGCACCGCCTGATTGCGCACCGAGAGAATGCTTTGCTAGCACGCCTGACGCGTGCATGCCGCACCTCATGCATGAGGCAGCCCTGCAGCGATGCACGAGACCTGCGTGCCCGTGCCTGGTCATGCAAGGGGCGCGCGGGCGGCTGCCGCATGCATGCCCAGGGTGCGTGCGGCGCATGCAGGCGGCAGGCGCGGCGAAGGCGGCTGCCGAGGACCACGCCGCGCGTGCCGCGCGGCTGGGCGCGGCCGCGCGCAGGGCCGCCGCGCAGGCCACGCAGGCGACCGACGAGGCGCGGGTGCGGCACTGTGCTGTGTCCGTCCAAGGGTCGCTCGTGGCGCGCTCTTGAGGCCCGCTCGATCCGCGGCCCACTCGCGCACTGCATATGCAGCATTGCGGTACTATATGGGTTCACTGCCGCTCATCGTGCAACCACTACAGACGTGCGCAAATCTCTCGCCGATTGACAAGCGGGACTCCGCCCGGTCGCCGTCCAGACGCGCGCGGCCAGCGCGATATGCACGCGCGCAGGCGCAGCGCGAGCGCGCGGAGGCGGCGGCCGCGCAGACGGCCGTGGCGGAGGGCGCGGCGGCCGGCGCGCGCGCGGCGGCAGAGGCTGAGGCCGCCGAGCGCGCCGCCGCATGGCGCGCCGCCGAGGCCGCGCGCGCCGCTGCGGAGGCCGCGGCCGCCGAGCGTGTCGCCGCGCAGGCCGCCCGCGAGCAGGCGCGCCGGCGCCCGAGGCCCCTCCCGGGCCTGGCGCCGCCGTGCCGTGCGCGCGTGGCCGCGGCCGCTGTCCGCGCCACGGCGGGCTACGACCTTGCGATCTAGGCGTGCGGGGCAGCAGTATGCCGCCGCCCCAAGCCGGCGGCCGCGCAGGCTGCGCGTGTGCAGGCGCCCCAGGGCTGCCGCGCGCGTCCATGGCCGCTCGCGCATGGGGCGGCCCTGGAAACCTGTTCCGTTGCCCGCCCGGGCGCGCCCGCCAAAGGGACGCACCTTGCAGCCCATGTCCAGCGCCGCCCAGCAGCACCGACCGGTATTTTTGCTGGTCGAGGGCGGCGGGCCGCGCGGCGCAGGCCGAGGCGGAGGCGGCCGCGCGCGAGGCGGCGCGCGACGAGGAGCAGCGGCACCTGCGCACGCTGGAGGCGGATTATGGCCAGCGCGTGGCGCGCCTGGAGGCCAGCACGGCGGCCGCCGAGCGCCAGGCGACGCTGGAGGCGCGCGCGCGCGCCTGACACTGCACCGCTGGTCCCGCCCGCCCTACCCGCGGCGCAGACCAGGCAGGGCGGCGGTGCCACCTTCGCTGAGCCTGGGCGGCCCGAGTGCCGACGGCGCAGCGGCCAGGCGCCAGATAGACGGCTTTATGAACCCATGACCCCAGCTCGGGGACCTGGGCGTCCGCGGGCGCCCCGCCTGACTCGCCACCGCAGCCCGACCACACCTCGAAGGGTGCGCCGCGCGCGGCGGCAGGGCGCGGCGGCGGCCGAGCAGGCGCGCCGCATGGACGCGGCGGTCGCCGCAGAGCGCGCGAGCGTGCAGGCCGCGCTGGGCGCGCTGGAGGCCGAGCGCGCGCGGCTGGACGCGCGCAGCGCGGCAGAGGCGGCGCGCCTGGCGGAGGTGGCCTTCCGGCTGGGCGCGCAGCAGTGGGAGTTTGAGGCCGCGCGCGACGCGTTCGGCGACACCATGCGCCAGTTCGCGCCCGGCGGCGGCGCGGGCCACTTCCTGGCGCGCGCGATCGCGCGCCGCTCCGAGCAGGTGCCGCCCGCGGCCGCGCCCCGCGCTTGCATGCGTCGGCGCGCGGCGCGCGTCTCTGCGCGCCCGCCGCGGTCGCATCGCGCGCTGCAGCATGAGGTGCAGCGAAAGCAGGGCTGCCAGCGCCTGCCGTGCGGACCCAGCGCCGCCCGGCATGGGGCTCAGAATTGCCCATACTGCAACGCGACCGCATGCCGCAGGCCACCTGGGCTATACATGCATCTGTGCTGCAGCCATGGCCGTCTGGATGCAGGGGCGCCGATGCAGCATGCTGGCCGCGCTGCGGCGGTGGAGAAAAGTTCCATGGAGAGCTCGCAGTCCGTACGTCATCTTTCAAATCAGGCCCTCAGACCCTCGGTGGATGCGCCGCGCGCGCAGGAGGCCAAGGCGCGCTGCGGCGAGCAGGGCGGCGCGGCGGAGGCCGGCCAGCGCGCGGCGGCCGCGCTGGCGGCCTCGCTCGCGCTGCCCGGCCTGGACGCGGAGCCGCGCGTCGTGGACGCGCGCGCTGCGCTGGCCGGCCCCGCCGCCGGCCCAGCGCCGCCTGCCGAGCAGGTCCTGGCCTGACCGCGTTCGGGCGGTGCCGGTGGGGGTTGGGTTCAGCTGTGCGCTTGGCTTTGTGAGATGAGGGATGTCCAGCTGTGTGAGCTAGGGCGAGGGATGCGAGCGGTGCAGAGGCGCATGCGCGGTCTCTGCGGCATGTCGTCCTGGAATGAACGGGGCCGCCACGACAGAAACACATACTGGTTGCGCATACGCGCCATGGCTTGATTATGCGGAGGCCGTGCAGCGTATACACCGGCAACATGGTCCAGTGTGTGGCAAGGTTGCTGACCGAAGCTCTTGGCAGCAAGGCTTTGCGGGTAGTCCTGCACTGAAGCCTGTGTCCATGGTTGCGCAACATAAGAGTCAAACATGCAACCCAGTTGGGGATGGCCTATGTTATCGAAAGCAAGTGACGCAGTACTTCGTGCCCTCAGTGGGTGGAGGGATGTAAAGGCCGCTTCAGGAGCCTTGCGCTCACAATTATGTGCCTTTAAAGCTTTCAAGACGTGCAGCGCCAGTGATGCATACCCTGACGTTCGCCATTGCAGCTCCACAGCCCTGAGGGATGTGAATTACATTCCAACCCATAAATAGCATGTCTTTGCTGCACCCCGCTGCATGTGCGCGCTCCGACTTCGCATGCACCACGTGTGCCGCTGGTTGCGTAACCCTGATAAACCTTCCTAATGAGCGGGGGTGCAGAAACAAGCTGCAGGTGAAAGTGACAACATGATAGATAGGAGCCTGCGCTCCTCAAAATTGTTTGCTGCAGGCGCGCATTTGCCTCCCACCAGGCCCAGGGTTGCATCCCAGCAGAGCTTGACAAGCGACCATGGCACCACAGCCCATTATCCTGGTGGAGCCTGAACCGCATCCTGTGCAAGCTCTGATGGGCTTTCACACCCCGAAAGGCATGCACCGCACCCAGGGCGGAGGGGCGGCGCGCCAGCGCGCTCAGCCGAGCCGCAGCTGGCAGCCGCCATGCGCCTGTCCTCAGCCGCATCGGCCGCAGGAGCCTCCTTGGCCAGAGCGGCCGCTCGCCGCAAGGCATCAGCCTTCAAGCGAGGACAGCGGACGCGCGCGTCAGCGCGCCAGCCAGGGCTGCTGGTACGCGCCGGTGCGCTTGGCCGGGTCGGCGATCGCGGCCTCGAGCGCCAGGTACTCGGCCGTGACCGACGCGAACGCCGCCTCGGCCAGCGCGGCCGGCGCGTCGGCGCCCTCCGCGGGGCCGCCGGCGGCGGCGTCCGCGCCCAGCTCCGCGCCCGCCGACAGGCCTGGCCCGCCCGCGCCGCGGCGGCCATCAGAGGTGCTCGCGCAGTGCTCGGCTCTGCAGCCGCGCACTCGAGCAGCCAATTGCCGTGGGCGGCATGCTTTCCATGAAAACTCCCGGCAGGCAACAATTGCGGCAAGGGCCTCAGCGGGCGCCTTCGCAGCTTGTGCATGACAGCCCTGGCGTTCGCATCCGCTAGGCGCTCGCTGCCGGCCCAGCGCCCAGCCTGGCGTCACATGCTGCAGCAAACGCAGGCAGCACAGCTCGGCATACTGATGCCTCAGCCAGTCACTGCACCACCCAGACGCACACGCAGCCATATGTTTGCGGCAGTGGCCAGCTTGGGCGCATGCTCGCGCTCCCAAGCGACGAGCGCTGGCCTCAGCGTGGCCGCGCCGCGAGCCGCGCGCCCCGCGGGCGCGCCGGGGCCGAGCGCGCGGCCGGCACCGGTGCGGGCCGACAGGTACGAAGGACTTACCGACGGGCACGAAGGACGTGAGCCGGCGCTCGCCCAGCTGCTTCTCGAGCGCGGGTGGCGGCGGCATCATCTCGCCGCTGTGCATGGCCAGTGGGAACAGGTGCCCCGGGCGCTTCGCGTTGGCGAGCAGCGAGCGCATGAGGTCGACGACGCCCGCGTCAAACGCGTGCGGCAGCCACTGGCCGGCCGCGTCGGGCCGGTCGCGCCCGCCGCTGGGCGCCACCCACAGCAGCTTGCCGCCCTGCGCGCCGCGCGGCGTGAGCAGGGCGCGCCGACGTGGCCCTGGGTCGGTCGCTCCCGCGACAGGGGACCACAGACCACGTCTGATGGCGCACCAGGCCGAGGCTCTGCATGACCAGCATGACATGCACATGGCACGCCGTGGCTGCACACATGTGTGTCACGACATACGCAACTCGCCAGAGCTCCCAGGGAAAGCGGCACCAGGGCGGCCGCGCGCGCGCCTCCTTGAGCGCCTTGAGCATGGCGGACAGCGTGCGCCGGTTGGTGCGCTGCTTCTCCTCCTTGAGCGCGGGCACGTCGTCCATGCGCTTCTTGGAGTGCACGCAGAACATGTTGCGGCCCATGGAGAAGGGCTTGCAGAGCGGGTCGGTGACCACGCGGTCGCCCGCGACGTAGATCACGTCCGTCGCCAGGCCCGGGTGCGTGCCCTCCAGCAGCAGCGCCCACACCGCTGCGCGCGCGCGGCCCCGCCCTTCGCGCGCGCCGCTCCCAGACTGCGGGTGGGCATCTCCGGCCAGGGTACGGAGCGGCCGGGACGGCGACGCGCACCCGGGTCAGCCTCGGTCTGGTGGTTGGCCAGCATGACCACGTTGTCGCCGGCGGCCAGGTGCGCCGCGATGGCGTCAAAGCGCTCCAGGTGGCCCACGACCGAGTTCTGAAAGTCCACCAGGTTGCGCACGTAATTCTGCGCCCGCGCCCGCGCCGCGTGGGGGCGCCGCGGGGCAGGGATGTGCAGGCCCGGCCGTCGCCATGCTGCGGCCGTGCACGAGGCCATGACCCGAGCTCGGCGCGGGAGCGGCGAAGGTGCTGGCGCCCAGCCGGGCGCGCACAGGCTCACCAGGCGGGCGTGCAGGCGGGGGCGCGGCCGCGCAGGCTGCGCAGGCACGCGGGGACGCCAGCACGGGCGCGGGGTTGGGCGCTGGCAGGCTCACTGCGGCGCCCGGCAGCGCTGCGCCCGCGCCTGGCCAAAATCGTAGTAGTTGTACGGGTGCAGGATCCGCGCGTGGTAGGATGGGAAGGTGTAGGGGCGCTGGAACTGGTCGCACACGCGGTCGGCGATGGCGCCCATCACCTCCGCCACCCGCCGCTCGTCCGCGCCCGGCACGCCGCTGCCCAGCACCGCCGCTGCGCGCGGCCGCGCGCGCAGGTCGCTGCCGGAACGGAGCGCAAAAGTTGGTTGTGCTCGGGGGCGTGCCCCGAGAATGCACCATCGCAGAGGTGCCCAGCACTCCAACAGCCGCCTGCTTCCACGCTGGCGGGCTGCGCAAGTCACCTTGCCTCTCCCTTGACTGCGGCACCCCGCCAGCACTGCTGAGCTGACCAAGCGAGCCAGCAAACTGAGCAGTGCTGCCGGCCCGGCACATTCAGGTGCTCAGCACGACGACCGTCCCAGCTGTCTGAGCACGGGGGCTGCACGCAGAGGCAGGCACTGCGCAAGCTGGAGGCTGCAGAACGTGTCTGGAAGCGCCTGGCACCAGCTGCCCGCCAATGTGCCTTCCCCCACAACCACTGCCTACAGCCTCACCCCCCGGGCCCGCACTCTTGTAGTTGCCGTAAAAGTCCACGAATCCGGGCAGCAGCGGCGCGGGTATCAGCTTGGCCGCCACGCCGGCCTCCAGCACCGCCATGAACTCCGCCTCTGACCTCACGCCCGCGAAGCCCGCCTTCGGCAGCGCCACCTCCGCTATGCAGGTCGCCGCGGCCTGCCGCCGGTCAGCGCGCCGGCGCCTCCTGCAGCGCGTCTGGGGCAGCACGCGCCGCGATTGCTGGCACAGCGCGGCCGCGGCATTGGCGCATGCTGGCGCCGCCGCCGCGTCTGCTCCCGCGCTGCACCGCCTGCAGAAGGCTGCTGTCGGCAGCGGCAGGGGTATGAGCCAGGACATTGCAGGCTGCGCGTGGCTCCTGAGTCCGGAAATGATGTTACATAGCCATCTCTAGATGCACTTGCAGGTGCTGCTTTCTAGGGTTCCTACCTCATGCAAGTCATTCCGCCTTTCCCATCACTGGCTGAAGACATCCTGGCTGAGGACGTTGCCGAACTGCACCCGGCAGTCCTTCAACCCCCATCAGCATGCATACGCTGGAGAACAGAATCAAGGGCAAGATTGCGTCAAGCCAGGCAGCCGCTGCACGCTGGCCAGGCTCAGAGGGAAGCTATAATCTTGCGCACACACCCCGAAAGTCCAGCCACACCAAGGCCACTCAAAGGCGGCGGAAGCCGCGAGACAGCACAGGCGGGAGCGCACAGGCTCCGCCCCTAGCACGGCGAAGGGCGCCGCATGCACAGCCACCCCTCCAGCCAAGCGCGCTGATGGCAACCGTGCCCGCCAGCAGGGAGCCATACTAGCACATGAAAACATCCTGCCACCGCCCAAAACGCCATTGCCTCGCTCTGCCAGGCCAGGGTGCGGCCCGCGCGGCGCATGATGCTTGCCAGCGCTGGCCGCGCCCCTGCTGCGCAACGAGCTGGCGCATGACGCGCATGTCATGAGAGAAAACAAGAGGAGGGGCGCTGCTCGGAGCAGCCCCCCCCCCCCAGCCACCGGGGGCGTCCCAGCGTCAGCTTCACATGCAATGGCCCTGAAGCAATCCCCGGCTGAGACATTAGGCTGAGACATTGTGCTACATTCGCATACTTACTTGCTTGACCACACCCCCCCCACCGCATGGTCAGCGCCAGGCAGTCGCCCCGCCTGCCCAGCCCTGACGGGCTCCCGCCGTGCGGCCAGCGCCGGGCCCCTCGAGCCCACGCGCCACCTCTGTATACGCGCGCAGACGCGTGCCTGGGCCCGCAGGGGCGCAAGCTGGCTGGTTCGCTGGCGGGCGGCGCTCAGCCAAACTTCTGCGTCGCCTGCATGGTCTTGAGGTCCTCCAGCTCCTGGTCCGCGGCCAGGCCGTCCACCACATACATCAGCTGGTACTCCGCCTTGCTCAGCGTGTGCAGGCCGCGCTTCACCATCTCCTGCGCCGCGCGGCCGCCCTTGTGCGCCTGCGGCACAGCTGCCATGAACACGCGGGGCTCATGGCAGCACGGCACAGGCGGCCGCATGCGCTGGCGCGGCAGCGACGTACGTGCCCCCTGACAGCGCCCGGGCGGTCCCAGCATGGTCCCCGCTCTGCGACAGGCGCGCCTGCCACTGGCGGCGCTCGCGCAGCGCGGCCACGAGCGGCGCGGTCGGCTGGCTGGGGTCCAGGATCAGCAGGCTGACCTCGGCCGGCTGGCCCGCGTGCCGCTGGCGGCGCTCCACGCCCACGAGCGTGCGGCTGTGGCCCTCGTGCTGGAAGTAAAGCGGCGGCTTGCGCGACACGACGACCGGGTCGCCGCACAGGCGCAGGCCCGGCTGCGTGGCGCGGCCGTTGCCGCCGCGCGTCTCCACGGGGGGCCCCGCGCCGCTGTGGCCCTCGTCCGTGAAGTAGTTCCAGACCCACTGCAGCAGGTCGCGGTGCCCGCGCAGCGCGCTCTCTGCGCGCCCCCGCCCGGGTCTGGGCTCCGACACACGCGATGGGGAGGAGGCGCGCGCGCGGCCCGGCTGCACGGCGGCGCGCCGGCCGCTGCGCATGCCGCAGCAGGCCTTGCGCCCTGTTAAGCCATATTTGCCGCAGCGGGGGACAACGTCCTGATGCGGATGTGCTGCCATGCCCGGGGCATCCAACGCAAGCGCACCGCAGGCGCCGGGGAGGCGCACCAACGGGTGTGGCGAATGCAATGCGAGCGAAATCGGCCTCGCGCGCGCCGTCGCCCAGCGCCTGGCGGTGGCACGCGTCGCACAGGTCGTAGTTCGCGAGCACCTGCGCGGTCAGCGCAGGCATGTCGCGCTCTCCCATGCCCCATTCAACAGCCAGCGCACGGCAGCGAGCGGGGCAGTCGCTTTAGCCTGTGCACAAACGCGGCCGCCTGCTGGTGCCCCATTCGGCGGGCTTGCAAGGCTCGGTGGCAGCCCCCTGACGCTCCACGCAATTGAGCGCCACTGCACCGCTGCCTGGTGCCGGGCATGCCGTCGCGTCTGAGCGTACATGACCAGGTGCGCGCCGACCAGGCGTGGGCGCAGGCAGGCGCGGGGCGCGCCTTGCTCTGGAAGCGCGTGCCGCGGATCGGGCTGACGCCGCAGCCGTCGCACTCGACCGTGGAGTGCACCTGCGCGGGCCCGCCCTGCGCTGGCCCGCCCTGCGCTGGCCCGCCCTGCGCGCCGGCCTCCGCGCCGCCCGCCGCGCCGTTGCCGCGCGCGTACTCCTGCGGGAAGCTCTGCTCGAAGCCGCCGCGCTGGCAGCGCGCATCGGCCGGCCGGCTCTTTTGCCGCTTGAGGTCCCGCGAGTCGTCCGTGCCTGCGCGCGGCGGCGCACGTGCATTTGCGTGGGGCTCCCGCGGCACACGCGCCCACATGCTGCAGCTGGGACCGCTGGGCATGGCGCGGCCTGCATTCCAGGCGGTTTGCAGCCGCGCGCTGCAGGAGAGCGTAGACTGCCGGGCTCGGCACGCATCGCTCCGGGCTCGTCCCACCCAGAAATGGCAGGTGGCAGGGCCGGGCTGGCGGCCGGGGCGGCGCGCCGACAACGTCGACGATGCGCGCGCGCAGGCCGAACTGGCGCAGCAGCGCGGCGGCCTCGGTGGTGCCGATCCAGGCGTGCGAGCCCTGCACGGCGCCGCCCAGCTGGTTGCTGCCGTCGGTGTCCACGCCGCTGCGCCACGCGCACTCCAGCCACGCCTGCAGCCAGGGTATGTCCGGCACGAAGCCCGCGCCGCCAAACAGCTTCTCGCGCATGCCCTGCCGCGGCGCGCGCCCCGCTTGGTCCCCGGGCGGGCTGCTCGCACGCTCGGCTGCCCCGAAGGCACCCGGCACACCTGCCCCCGACTCGCCGGCGGCAGAGAGATGCAATCTTTCGGCTCTCGCCGCCGACGCCGGCCTGAGAGCGCAGGCCGGTGCTGCCCAGGGCGCGTGCTGCGGCGCGGATGCGGCGCGGCGTCGGCACCGCTGCACAGAGGGCTGGCGCGCCGCGCCGCGCCCCGCAAGGCGGGCGCCCCCGTCGAGCCCGAGCAGGGCGCGTGATGCAGGGCGCGCCGCACCTCGCGCCGCACGAGGTTGGAGGCGATCATCATGATGTTGCGCCAGCCGCAGCCCCAGCCCATGTCCGCCGCGCCGGTCTGGAAGTGGTCCACATGGCCTGCCGCGCCCCACGGCCTCCTCGTCGGGGGGGCTGGAGGGGCTGCATGCTGGCAGCCCCGCAGAGCCGCTGCAAGCTGTTCACAAGCTCTTCACGCGCACGCACCAGGAGGGGATCCAGGGAGAGCGCAATACCGAGGGCATGGTGGTTTCCTGTGACGCCTCAGCGTGCAGCCAGAACAGCACCACGCCAAAGTGTGCGTGCTGTGCTCTGATATGCGTTGGGCACACGGGGCAGACGCGACTGCAGCATGCATCGGGTGAGTGATTGACGCACACTGCGGCGGACCTGCTCCGGGACTCGCGCGGGAGCGCACCGCACAACGCCGCGCGGTGCAGCCCCGGCTGTGCGCGCAGCGCGTCGCGCAGCAGCCGCACGATGCCCCCGTCCACGTGCAGGAACGAGGCGGGCTTCTGCTCGGCAAGGATGACGCTGGGGACGGGGTCGATAATGCTGGCGACCCTTGCGTGAGCGCGCGCGCGCGTCAGAGACTGCCGGCAGGCCGCTGTTTGAGTCAGGTCGCTCAGGGGCACAGCACTTGACAGTGGGCGAGAAGAGCAGGGCGCACCCTGTATTCTTGGGACATGAGCGCTTCCAGTGCCCAGGCTCGCCGCACAGGTGGCATTTACCTGGCCGCTGCAGCGCACACGCAGCTGGGACTCAGCTTGCAGTGTGCAAGCGGGACAAGCGGTCTGCTGGTGTGCTGCAGTGGAAGTGACGCCAACTGATCAGCCCTGGTCCAGAATTGTGCATGCGACAAAGCTGCGCACGCTGAGGCCAAAGCGCGCCCGCAGAGAAGCATGCTCGCGCTCAGCGCTGGCGTGCGCCTGTGCGGCATACTCGCTCTGCGCATCCCGCTCTTCCTTCTCCAGCCTGCCGCGGCGGTCGGCGCGCGCGGCCCTATCAGCAGAAATGTACCGCCATCAGGCTGGCTATCGCACGCACCACCCACTACCGCAGGTCGTGCTGTGTCCCGCTTGACCAGCAGGCACTCCTAGAGGCAAAAGACTGAGGAATGAGCGTTTGCGCGACACCAAGAGTGGCGCGCCTGTGCGCATACTGGTGCGAGTCATAGTCGTCGGCGCGCACGCGCTGGTTGCAGATGGAGCACGCCTGTGAGTCTGCGGGCTCCTCCTGGCTCGGAAAGTGGCTGTCGCAGTGGGCCTGCAGGCGCTCTGCTGCCACGAGCTCGTTGCACACTGGGCACGGCGTAGGTTCCGTCATTGCCCTTTGTTGCCCAGTGTGCTCGGTCGCTCAGGCCACCCTGCTCCTCGGCTTCGGCGCCAGTCACAGAAGAAGGGAGAATGAGCTGCTGCCGCGGCATGGCATGGTCATCACCGTGACCTTGACGGGCGTTACATCCGAGGTGTCAGTGCTCAGCACAGACTTGTAAGTCGACTTGTAGATGGACTTCTAGCACCTGCGCGTGCAGAGCAGTATGGACGCCGAGTACCTGCAGCGCACGGTGGGCACCGAGCTCGCGCAGGCCTGCGCCGCGGCCGCCTGCGCGCGGCCAGACAACGCCGTCGGGTTCCTCGCGACCTGGCTGCGCGAGTGCGCCCTCAAGCCCTGCAGCAACACGTATGGCTGCGACTTGACACAGCCTGCTGCCTCACTGCTGCTCTGAGCACGGCCCCGCTTGCAGGCACCGTGCGAGGGTGGACGGGGCGGAGGCGCTGCGCGAGGCAGAGCAGCGCGCGTCGGCCGCGCGCGTGCAGGCCCGCCAGGTGGGGTTGCACACACCCAGCTTGCAGCAGGAACCACAGGTCGAGGCGCTGACCGGTGTGCCTCCCACCACCACAGAATATCGCATAGCTGAAGTAATATACCTTAGAGCTGTGCACGGCGGGGGCAGGCCGCGGAGGCTGCTGCAGGCGCGGCGGCGGCGGAGGCAGCCGCCGGCCGCGGCGCCGCGCTCAGCAGCCTGCTGGCCTGCACAGCTGACGTCTTTGCGCTCTATCAGCAGGCCTGCCCCTCCCGGCGCTCCCAGGGGCAGCGCGCACTCCCTTGAGCATGCATGCCTGCAGCACGTGAGGCCAATATCTGTCTAGTAACTGTGGCCTGCAAGGATCCTCCTACCCTGGCAGCGAGGCTTGCCGGCAGCCGCATGCATGCCAGGACCGCAGGCATGGCATGGGCGCAGGCGGCCGATGCATGCGTGGCGCACACGTGCGCGGGCGCGGCGTACGTCGGCGTGGTGGAGGACGACGCGCAGGCGCGCCAGCCCTGGGCGGCCGCTGCAGCCGGCCCTGCCGCCGCCGCCCGAGATGAGGGCGACGGCGAGGAGGAGGAGGACGCGGAGGAGCGCGCCGCAGAGCCGGCGGACGACGAGGCGGCGCCGCCGGCCGCCGCTGGCACGGCCGCCGGCGCGCCGCACCGCGTGCTGGAGTACGTCGCGGCCAGCACGGGTCAGGCCTGGATGCTCGCGGAGGGCGCCGTGCTGCGCACGCCGTCCGGGCCGGCGGGTCTTGAGGATGAGAGCGAGAGCGCACCCGGGAGCGAGGGCGGCGGCGCCCCGCCGCCGGCCGGCGCCAAACAGCTCCCGCCCTGCCTGCGCATGCTGGCCGATGGCGCCGCGGAGCTGAGCATCGACAACGTCGCCTACAACGCCGGGACCGTCTTCCTGCGCCGCTTCCCGCGCGTGGGCGGGCTGCACGCGGTCGCGCTGCGCGCGGGCGATGGCGGCGCGCACGCGCTGCTGTGCGCGGACACGCTGCTGCCGCAGGGCTCCGGCAGGCCGCTCGTCGACGCGGACCGGCGCGCCTCGCAGCAGCCAGTGCCTTGCACTCCCCTGTTGGTCAACCAGATATTGCTGCATCGCTTGTGTGCGCGGAGCCCGCCCTGGTCACACAAGGCGACACAGGCTGGGCGCCATCAGGGACCCTGACGTATATGGCATATTGAGCCTTGCTCGGCACGGTCAGTGCCGGGAGTGGCGCCACTCTGCATGCCAGGGCGGTGCACTGCTTGCCAACCACCCGCATGCAGCATGGGAGCTGAATGGCCCGGCTGACGCGAGCGACAGCGCCATCCCATACCCGCGGCTGTGCTCACCCGCTCGCGTCTGCGCAATGCGGCAGGGCCTTCATCGGCCTGGTCGCTTGCAACGTGGGCACCGTGCTGGCAGGCGCGCTGGCGGCGCAGGCCGCTGCGCGCGCCGCGCCGCCTGGCCTCCCGCACCTGTCGCAGCTGGAGGCGTCTGAGCGCGCGTGCCAGGCGCGCGTCCTCCGCGCGCACGCTGCTGGCTTGTGCGCTGCCACTGGAGGTGGGCCCTTGCGGGCCATGCAGGCGTGCCACGGCAGCCTGCGCTGCCGGCCCCATCCTCGCGAGCGCGCCGGCGATCGGGAGGGGAAACGGAGTGCGCGTGCACGCCGGGCAGCGGCGGGGCAGGCTTCGGCGGCTGGGCCATGGCGCGGCGCGCGCCGGCGATGTATGGCCTGCCGGCGCGCGGGCTCACGCGTGCGCGCGTGCGGGCAGGAGGCGGAGCAGGCGCACGCGGAGCAGGCTGCGAAAAATGAGGCTGCGGCGGGCGCCGCTGACGAGGAGCGGCGCAGCCTCGCGGCCGCGCGGGCGGCGCTGGAGAGCGCGGGGGCCATGCTGGCGCGCGCACGGGATGCGCTGGCCGCGGCCAGGCCCGCGGCCGAGGCAGAGGTGGCTGCTGCAACGCCTGCTTGGCTTTTCTTCAGTCTTGTCCGCACTTGCTGCGACGCAGGTAACAACAGGCGGCTGCGCGACCAGCATGGCAAGTGGCTCAGGCTGCTGTCACGCATGCCAGTCAGCGCCTCCTACCGCGCATGCCGGCGCTGGTCATGCGTGCGCGCCCCATGTCAGCGCAGCACGCCGCATGCAAATGCCCCTGCAATTTCGACAGCGGCGCCCGCCGCTGACAGCCCTGCCGCAGGTGCGCCTGCTGCTGCACGCGCCGCCCGGGACGCGCGTGCTGGTACAGACGGCGCTGCGCGCGGCGTGCTTCGCGCCTGCCGGCGCGGCCTGGCCCGTCTGCCGTGCTGCGCTGCTTGGCGAGCCGCTGTGGGCCGCGCTCGTGGCGCACGACGCCGCCGCGGCCGTTGCTGACCCGGTGCGGGGCTGGGCTGGGTGGCATGGTGGAGGGTGTGCACTGATGGCGGAAGGGACCCCGCACGCCCAGGCGGGCGACGCGCCTCGCGATCGTGCGGCAGGCGGCCCAGGGCCGGGCGCACGCCGCCTGTCTCCGCGTTGACAGGCGCAGGGCGCGCGGGGGACAGGTGCGCGCGGATGTGTGCGCGGCCGCATCGGCGGGGTTGGTGGCGCGTGCGCAGCTGGTGGACGAGCTCCCGGCGTCCTGCCTCGGCGCCCTGCTCGCCCTGCTCTTCGCCCAGGCGCGCGCGCGCGTGGGCCGCCCGCGGGCCGCCCTCCGCACGGCGGGGTGCTGAGCCTGTCACGTATGCGTGCTGGCGCAGCAGCGCCCGGGCCGGACAAGGCAGAGACGTGCTGTCTACGGGTTGACGCCCGAGCCTCCTCACACTGGGCTGCAGCAGGGTCGTGCACGCTGGCCGGCGCACAGGCAGGTGGCATGCTCACGGCTCACGCTGACAGCGCGCTGCCGGCAGTGGGAGCGCGTCGCCAGCTGCGCGAGCGCGCTCAGGGCGCTGCAGTCTGCGGCGGACGCGGCCGCGGCGCAGCGCGCGCTCGCCGAGCAGGCTGCGGCGGCCGAGGCCGCGCGGCAGGCCGCCGAGGCCGCCGCCGACGCTGCCGCGGCAAGTGGCGCGGGGGCCTCTTTGTGCGCCTGCATGCAGCGGGTGCACTGCATGCGTGTACGCACATCGCAGGTCCTGGGCACAGCGGTGGACGCACAGATGATGGGCGCCTGGCTGGGTGGGAGCGGGGCGGGCCGGGGGTGTGCAGACGCACGCCGTGTGCCGCACAGGCTGACGGGACGCAAGAGGCAGTGGGCGCGCGTGATGGAGAGGACGGTGACGCGGGCGCGGAGGAGCAGGCGGACGAGGAGTGACCCGCTTCGCTGGGGTGACGCTGTGAGCATACAAGCATGGGCGGGGTGCATGCCAAGCTTGCCGGCACCTCACACGTAGCAGAGCAGAGCCTAGCCGTCAGCATGCCAGCAGGGAGGACAGTGAGTGGTGGCTGCATCATACAAGGAGTGCCAGGATACCGCCCGGTAGCTGGCAAGCTGTCCTGGCAGAGACGCACACAGACTGCAGGGAAGGTGCAAGCCTCTAGAGAACATGTACACCACTGTACAAGGCATGCAACTGGAGCTGCTCGCCATCACAAAACCGCCAGGGCCTCAAGGCCCAAATCGTACGGGTCGTCATGTTGCAGCCTGGGTGGCCGGTCATTTGTGCGCTGGGGCCCCGCCGCGCCTGCGCGTGCGCCGGCGCGGGGCCGCGGCGGCGCCCCCGTGCTGCTGCCGGCGGGCGCCGCCGCGGCCGCCGCCTGCAGCGCCGAGGTTGGCACAAACACGGGCGCCGGCCCCGCCAGCGCGGGCGCGGGCCGCATGCGCAGCACCGGCGGCCCGCTTGGCAGCAGGCCTGCCGCTGCGGCCGCGTCGCGCGCGCTCGCGCCACCGCCCTGCCCAGGCGCGCGGCTGTCATACGGGCAGCATGCTGCGCAGCAAGCCACGAGCACAGAGGCGCCAAGCCAAGAACCCCGCGGCGCCAGCCGACTCACGCCACTTCCAGCCCTCTCACCGCGCGCTTCTGCGTGCCTGTACCTCTGAGCCATGCACCGGTGTGCTCAACACACAACGCTCACTGTAAAATTGACAAGCCCTGCAGGTGCAACAACGCTCTGCCAAGCGACCGCGAGAACCTGGCACACCTGCGGGGCCTCCGCGGCCGTCGACGCAAGAGGCAAGTGGGCGTCGACGCAGGACGCAAGAGGCAGTGGGCGCGCGTGATGGAGAGGACGGTGACGCGGGCGCGGAGGAGCAGGCGGACGAGGAGTGACCCGCTTCGCTGGGGTGACGCTGTGAGCATACAAGCATGGGCGGGGTGCATGCCAAGCTTGCCGGCACCTCACACGTAGCAGAGCAGAGCCTAGCCGTCAGCATGCCAGCAGGGAGGACAGTGAGTGGTGGCTGCATCATACAAGGAGTGCCAGGATACCGCCCGGTAGCTGGCAAGCTGTCCTGGCAGAGACGCACACAGACTGCAGGGAAGGTGCAAGCCTCTAGAGAACATGTACACCACTGTACAAGGCATGCAACTGGAGCTGCTCGCCATCACAAAACCGCCAGGGCCTCAAGGCCCAAATCGTACGGGTCGTCATGTTGCAGCCTGGGTGGCCGGTCATTTGTGCGCTGGGGCCCCGCCGCGCCTGCGCGTGCGCCGGCGCGGGGCCGCGGCGGCGCCCCCGTGCTGCTGCCGGCGGGCGCCGCCGCGGCCGCCGCCTGCAGCGCCGAGGTTGGCACAAACACGGGCGCCGGCCCCGCCAGCGCGGGCGCGGGCCGCATGCGCAGCACCGGCGGCCCGCTTGGCAGCAGGCCTGCCGCTGCGGCCGCGTCGCGCGCGCTCGCGCCACCGCCCTGCCCAGGCGCGCGGCTGTCATACGGGCAGCATGCTGCGCAGCAAGCCACGAGCACAGAGGCGCCAAGCCAAGAACCCCGCGGCGCCAGCCGACTCACGCCACTTCCAGCCCTCTCACCGCGCGCTTCTGCGTGCCTGTACCTCTGAGCCATGCACCGGTGTGCTCAACACACAACGCTCACTGTAAAATTGACAAGCCCTGCAGGTGCAACAACGCTCTGCCAAGCGACCGCGAGAACCTGGCACACCTGCGGGGCCTCCGCGGCCGTCGCGGCGGCAGCGGCGCCCGCCGCGCTCCTGTTGGCCTCCGCGTCGCTGGTGGACGCGGCGTCCTCGGCCACCAGGACCTGCACAGGCGACAGCGCCCTGGCCGCTCTCACGCCGCCGTGACTGCCCACAAGGCCCCGTTCTCGCTTCGCGCAACGCCCAGCAGGCGCGGGCAGGCAGGGGCACACAGGCAACAGGTGCAGTGCCAGACGCCTCTGCAGTGCATACTATGTGGCAGTCATAAGAAAGGAGTGAGCCCAGCTGCAGGTCAGGCGGGCCGCGGGCCGCGCGCCTGGCGCCCCAGCAGGTCGATGGTGACCGTCACGCGCCGCCGCCGCGCCTCCTCGGCCTCCGCCGCGGCGCGCTCCTGCGCCTTCAGGGCCTCGCGCTCCTGCGCGTGCGGCGCGTGCGCCCCAAGTCGCACGCCGTCCGCCCTGAAGAGCCTCCCCCGCACCTCAGCTAAACACCAGAGGGACGGACAGCTGGTGCACAGGTCCGCGCGCAGCGTGGCAGCCGAGCAGCAAGCGCCGCAGGCCTTGCAAGAAACAAGAACGTGCAAGGCGCTGCTCCAACGACGCAGGCACCACCTCCGCGCTAGGTCGCGGGGCCTGTGTGAGCGAGCACCTCACGCGTGAGCCAGGCGTTGGCGTCGACCTCGAAGAAGTCGCTCTGGTCGTCCAGCACGCGCGTGCGCTGCGCGGAGTTGCGGTCGTACCCCACCTGGCCGCGCAGTGCTCTTGGCGAGCGCGCGACGATTATTCGAGGAGGCCCGCATGCGCGCCGCCCCGACGGGTGGCCGCCCCTCATACTACAGCCTCAGAGCATCGGGAAACTTGCGGCAGGTCCTGTCGCGAACACCCTGACACCATGCGAGCACGCCTCACACATCGCCCCACTGCCACCGATGCAGCAACGGCGCCCACCAGCCGGTCTTTGAATGCTGCAGCCTCCGCCGCCTTATCGCTTGCTGCAGAGCTGCCCGCATCATCGCCTGCGGCGGTCCCGCCGCCGGCGCCCGCGCGCTCGGCTGCCGGCGGGCGCTCCTCGCTGCGCGCGCCGCGCGTGAGCGCGACCGCGGCGCCACAGAACGTGCACGCGCCGCCCAGCTCTGCCGCGGGCGCGCAGCGTACTGTGGGGCGCGCACGCAGTGCGACGGGCGCTGTGCAGGTGCAGGGGCTGCGCGCCAGGCCGTGCACGGCACGTGACATGCCAGGCAGGCGCCTGCGTGCACGGCAGCAGGCCATGCGCTGTGCATGTGCGCCAGCACAGGCGGTCATGCCTCCACTGCCGCGGGCAGCCGCCTGGGCGCGGGGCGAGGCACGGCATGCGAGGCGTGCTGGGCAGGGGGGCGGGGTGGGCGTGGGGCCGCGCCCAGGAAGCGCGCCACATCCTTGGAGCCCTCTCGCGTCAGGTATATCTTCCCGCAGCACAGGCAGTTGGCGGCGGCGCGCTCGGGCAGCGGCGGCCCCGCTGGCGCCGCGGCCGCGCCCTTCTTGGCCTTGTGCGTCACCGTCAGGCTGCCGGCCTGGCGCTGTCCCTGCAGACCTGGCCACAGCTCAGCCCAGCAGTTCTTACACTGCAGGGCGTCCGAGCACTGCTATGTGCTGCATATACCATGCAGTGCAAGGGCCAGGTGTTCACCTGACGGGAAGATGCGCTCTGAGTGGGCTGCGACGCCCCGGCGCCCTGCACACCAATACCCCTGAGCTTGAGCTCAGGCACGCTCAAGCAGCGGGGCACCAAAGCGCACAAACATAGTGAACACTGTCAGCTAGTAGCACAGGCGTGTGTTAGTGCGCTGTGGTAGTCTACAGTGTTGAAGTCACCTTTGCGCCGCGCCCTGCCGCGAGAAACTGCTCCACCAGGCGCTTGGTGCCGGCGCCGCCCCCCAGGTAGTCCTGCACTATTTCATCAACCTCTCCCTGGCCGCGGGCGGCTTGGATTGCCTCCACGATGCCCTCCAGCGTGTACACATCCCAGCCGAGCTCCTTCGCCAGCGCCTTTTTGAGCCACTCCCTGTCGTGGGCCATGCCGACCCAGGTATTGCGCTGCCCCGGGAGGTGCTGCTCGCTATTTGCAGTGACGCCTCTGACACCTCAGTTCGCTGTGGCGCTCGAGCTCCTCCAGGCTTTGCTCCAGCATGTCGATCGCCGTGCTACGGTAATGCTTACGGAGATACGGTGATCGCCCTCCCGGGCACTTTTGATCTCCAGCTCCAGCTGTTGCAGGTCTCATCTAAATCTTACTGCGCATGTGTCCAGGCTCAACAGTGTGCCTCATCACAGACTGTAAGACGTGCAGCACCAGGCCCTGTCGAAGCAGATGGCCGCTGTGTCGCAGATAGTGGCAGCGCAAGAGCACGCCACCTCTGGGGACTACACCCAGGCCTTGACGCTCTATGACGCCGCTGTCCCACAGCTGAGCACGTGCGCACGCTGCAAGGCCCCACCCAGAAATGCATACGATCACTGCTCGACGACCGGAAGGGCATGCCGCGCAGGCGCGTGCAGGCGTGCGTAGCTGCGAGCCGCACGGCACGCAGGGAGTGGGTGGGCTGCGTGGAAAAGCTGCAGGCTGAGCGGCGCCTGACGTGGGAGCTGGAGCGCCTGAAGAGCGGCCTCTTGCAGCCCGCGGCGCCTGTGACCCCCTGGGGCCGCACGCCGCCCCCAGCACAGCAGCCAGCAGCGAGCTCAGCCTCCCCCGACCTAGCCAGTGGCTCGCGGCGCCCAGATTTCACGGTCGTCACGGTGCGTGGCCCTGGTGTGTGCACACGGGTCAGTGCTGGTCAGGCGGCGCAGCGCACTGCACCGAGGCCAGAGCCCTGGCCGGCGCAGCCGACGGGCAGGGAGCAGGCGCAGACGCCCGGCGACCCGCGGCCTGACCCCGACGTCTGGGAGACCCTGCACCACAGCGCGCCGCGCTGCGGGCCGCCCCAGGCGCTCCCCAGCGCCGAGAGCACTCCCTGGACGCAGCCGTCCCACACAGGCACGCGCTGTTGCATGGTGACGTGCCGCTGGTGCAACACGCCATGCGACACCGCTCGCTGTCTGACTGCTGCGGTGCAGCGCGCTCGCGGCGCAACGCAAAGGCGCCGGCGGCGCCGCGCGTGGACAGCTGGCGCGTGCCGCGCGAGCGAGGCCGGGCGGCGGCGGAGGGCGACAGGGACCCGGGGCAGGCTGCCCGCTCGCCCTACGCGGGGCCGGACGCCGAGCTGGCGGCCGCACTGGAATGGCGCGCTCCCGCACCTCGCGCAGAGTGGCCAGACCAGCGACCCGTGGTGGCCTGTTGTCCAGGCAGGCAGCATCGCCGAGCCAAGGAATGCGCTTTGTTGCAGTCACACGTGCCTTTCACGATGTGCAGGGATGTCGTGGACACGAGCCCAGGCGTCAGGTGGGGCGATGTGGCGGGCCTGGACGAGGCTAAGCGCGTGCTGCGAGAGAACGTCCTGCCCCTGCTCCTGCCAGACCTCTTTCACGGCATCCGCCGCCCGATCAAGGCGCGCCTCCCCGGCTGTCCGAGCGAGGCATGCCGGCCCGACGCCCGCCCTGAGCCTTTCTCGGCCGTGCAGGGCCTGCTGATGTTCGGGCCGCCCGGCACCGGTGCGCGTGGCCGCCAGGCTGCCCTTGCCGCGCCATGTGGCCACGCTCTGCGCTCGCAACGTGCGCGCGCCCACGCATGCGCGCGCGCGGCGGGCCAGGCAAGACCATGCTCGCAAAGGCGGTCGCGACCGAGTGCAACACCACCTTCTTCAATGTCAGCTCATCCACGTTGGCATCCAAGTACCGGCGCGCCCCGCCGCTCGCCCCGACATGCGCTCCTGTGTGATCTGATGAGGTGTGATGGGTCTGCTCATAACGTGTGAGCAGCGGGGCGCAGGGGCGAGTCGGAGCGCATGGTGCGGTGCCTGTTCGAGATGGCGCGCGCCATGGCGCCCAGCACCATCTTCATCGACGAGGTCGACAGCCTGTGCAGCTCGCGCGGCGCGGCCGGCGAGCACGAGGCCAGCCGCCGCGTCAAGACCGAGATCCTGGTCCAGATCGACGGCATGTCCTCGCAGGCCGACCCCGGCGAGCGGCGCCAGGCGCGCCGTTGAGCTGACTCGCGCCGCTCCTGCTCCGCAAGCGCCGAGCGCATGGCCGTCGGTACACTCAGCTCCGCGCTTGCGCAGGTCATGGTGCTGGCTGCGACCAACTTCCCGTGGGACATCGACGAGGCGCTGCGGCGGCGCCTGGAGAAGCGCATCTACATCGCGCTGCCCGCCGCGCCCGAGCGCGCGGAGCTGCTGCGCCTCGCGCTCAAGGCCCGCCCTGCACTTTCATGCTCACTGGCACAGGAGAGCCTGTGGCAGCTAATCAGTAAGGCAGACTATCACAGTGCATGGGCATGGGCACCTCATGCATGTGTGATGACTCGTGCACGGACCCCAGACACCCTCGACATGACAGGCCGGTGTGAAGCAGGGGGCCATGCGCGCAGGATGTGGAGGTGGCTGCCGACACAGACTTTGCCAAGCTGGCCGGCCTGCTGGAGGGCTTCAGCGGCGATGACTGCACCAGCGTGTGCCGCGATGCAGCCATGAGCGGGCTGCGCCGGGCCACCGCTGGGAAGCTGCCGGCGGAGATCAGGCGTGCCTGCATGCAGTAGCTGGCCTGTCAGGCTAGCCATTGAGGCGTCAAGTCTGACTCACTGCGGTGCTGCCAGGCGCATGAGCGGGCAGGCCGTGATCGAGCCTGTCAGCATGGACGACTTCCTGCAGGCATGCTCCCCTCTCTCGCCGTGTCTCAAGGTTCAGTTGCCGCCATAGTGGCGCTACACAGGACGTGACGTCTGTCCGCGGCGCAGGCCCTGGGGCGCATCAAGCCCAGTGTGTCCAAGGACGATGTCAGGCGCCACGAGGAGTGGCGGGACACCTTCGGCAGCGTGTGAGCGTGACAGCTGTTCCTGAGAATTGTAGAATGAGAATTGCAGGATGATGGGGCCAGAGGGTCTGAACCCTCTCGGCACGACAGGAGCGGCTTTGATGCCAGGTGATCGAAACTTGTACGACCGAGAAGCAGTATCTCTTATTGCAAACATCACATATCCCGGCGCTACGTCTGGTTGAAGAGAGTCAGACGCTGCACGCCCAGATGAAGGCAGTCGCAGTGATCAGTCTGGCCCTCTTCAGCATCCTTGTTGCTGAAGGTGCGCACCCAGTCTCCAGACGGGCCACGCATATGGAAAGACGACGCTCAACCAGCGCGGGATAGTGCAGGGCGCAGTGTTCTCCGCTCCGAGGCGGGCGCATCTACGCGACCACACCGCAGCAGGCAGCTGCTGCAGGCATCCAACAGCACCACCGTGGCGCAGAACAGCTCTGCTGACGCCAGCACGTCCTCCGCTGCGCAACTGAGCCTGCAAGACCTTTGCATCCTTCAAACGCTGCGCGGTGCATTCGCCGCGGCACCCGCGTGCGCACCTTGTTCCTTGCCGCCTGCAGCTTATCGCGCACTGGCCGTGCGAGGCCTCTGGCCTGCCGCAGGGGCAATGGCTCCACGCCTGCGCTTGCTGTCCCTGAGGTGGACTGCTCCGGCGTGATCACCCTGCCGCCTTCGGGCGATGTGTTTGTGCCGCCGGTGTTTCCCACAGGTGGGGCTGCTCACTAAGCTGTCTTTTCCAAGTCGCTTGCACTGCTACAGGCACGCGCTGAGCGTGATCGTCTCTGCTGCGCAGCCCCGGCTCCAGCGCCTGCAAGCCCCGCGCCCGCCGTCCCTCCCGCCAAGAATGCTTCCTCGGCGTCTCCCATGTCCATGACTGCGCCCGCCTCTGCACCACCTGCTGCCCAGCAGCCGGCTGGCACCACACCGGCGACCGGCACGACCGCGGTGCGGGCGCCCTACGGTCTCGACCCAGCTGTGTGCGGCCGCTCACCTTTGCACCAACACAAGAGGGCTGCGCAGGCAGCGCAGACGCCGGCAAGGTCCAGCGCGGCCGCGCCCGCCCTGTCAATCACTGCGCTGGTCGTCAGCGGGGTCGTGGGCGCTGTGGTGCTGATCAAGCTGCTGTTGTAGGCTCACCTGCCCGGTGGGCTCTGGAACAGGAGCCCGCTTTGCAGCTGTGGCACTGCCCTTAGTGTTCAGGCCAAGTGCGGTGTACTAGCAGTTGTACATCGCACCATGCACTCCCCTGTAACAGCCCGTGCACCTTGGAAAAAAGCTTGGACGCGACACACTGCTGCTTGTAGCCAGCAGCATGTGATACTTGCAATGTGGACAGGGAGGGGCCTTGAGCGCACCTTGTCAGGCTCTGCGTCAGGTCCAAGGCAGACTGCTGCATTGCACAAGCTGCAGCTGCGCAACCGCCGAGACCGCAGGAGTTGGCACAGCTCAGCAGCACCACCCGCGCCATCAGCACGGTCTTGCCCCAGGGCCCGCTCTAAGCCAGCATGCCAGCGTGCTTGCCTGGCCAGGTGTGATTCCATGGGACGACAGCTTCGGCCTCAGCCTGCGTGGTGTGCTGGGTCTCTTTGATACGGGACCAATCGTATATTCAGGGCTCCAGCTGGTAGGCCAGCTTAGCGGTGGAGGAACAGGTCACTGGTGCCCAGCACGGCGCAGCACGGGGGCACCCTACAACCCTCCTTTTCATTTCCAGTGTGTGGCCTGGGATGATCTAGCAATCCTGTGACGACTGCTTGTCCTCGTGACGAAACTGCTTGTCTTGCTTTCCTCCAAGTTAGCACTTTACTTTAACTCTATTTACTGACGTACATCCCTGCACGTAGCGCAGGCTCCTTGCACACATTTTAATTGGCTATGCGGTGCGGCGCTGTGCGTAACAGTGTCTTAGCAAGGGCGCACAGCCAGCTGAGCACACCGCGCTGCGACGCTGCTGGGCCGCACAGTCACCAGCGCACAGCGCACTTGCACGCGTTCTGCAGGCGGCCGTTGAGGGCAGTGACTGCTGTCAACGCTACGAGGTACTGTGAGTTGGCTCAGTGTTGTGGCTCGAAACCTGCCACGTCTAGCAGCACGCATGGTCGTGCAGCGTGCCGCGCGCGCCCGTGCAGGTGCATGGCTGTCAAAACAGAGGACGAGGTGCGTGTGGAGGCGGCACCACGTACCGCAGGAGGCCGGGGCATCGAGTACACTCAATATGAGGCCAACTCATGGATGTGCACGTTCCTCAAGTCCGGTGCGCTGCCGGCACGCTGTACGACGCGCTGAGCACATACTGTGTAGCAAGTATTGGTGCACGCACGCGAGACCAGGCGCCCTCTCTCCGCTCTGCGCGCAGGCGCCCGGATACTGGTGGACCCGTGGCTCACGGGCGACCTTGTGTTTGCTGGCCAGACGTGGCTGTATCGGGGCATGAAGACCAACGTGCGCAACATCGACGTGCCCGCTGTGGGACAGGCCGTCGACCTACTGGTCATCTCGCAGGTGCGCCGCCCGAGCCTGCCGGCTCTGCACAACTTTCACCTTGCCGTCCCTCCCCTGACTGCCGTCCTGTCCTGTCCTGGGCCGTGCGCTGGTACCTCGCAGTCCCTTCAGACGGCGGTCCACAACATGTGCACCACTGCCTTGGAGCGCTCAGCAGGCAGGCACAAACAGGCATATGGTTCAACAACCTGCGCCCAACCCCTCTCCCGGCTGGGCCGCGTTCACAACGGCGGGGTGCGGCAGGGCCTGCCGGACCACGCGCACGAGCCCACGCTACGCCAACTGCCCAAGGAGCTGCCGGTGGTCGCGTCGCCGTCGGCCGCGCGCATCGCGGCCGACCTGGGCTTCAAGCGCGTGTACGAGCTGGACCACGGCCAGGAGATGACGGCGGCCGACGGGCGCCTGCGCATCCGCGCCACCGCGGGTGCCGCCCCCGCGTCCTCGGCCGGCCGTGTCGGCCCAGGGCTGTTTGCTTGTGTCGCTTGGGGTCTTGCAGTGCTGACTGGCGCAGTTCGCGGGCGTGCAGGCGCGCTGGTGGGCCCGCCGTGGTCCAAGCGCGAGTGCGGGCCTGCCCGCGCCCTGCCTGCTTTGCTCCTGCCGCAGGCGAGGCCCGGCGTGCGAGCGGTCGCGCGCGGCGCAGGAACGGCTTCCTGTTCACGGAGCTGGCGGAGGGCGGTATCAGCCTGTACTATGAGCCGCACTGCGAGTGCGCTCCCGCAAGGGGCTATCCGGGCTATTGGGTCGGTGTTGAGAGTGTGCTGGAGCAGGCGCCCGGCACTGCACGCACTGCAGCCGCCGCTGTTAGTGATGCGCTGACGATACAACAGCCCCCTTGCCGAGCAGTGTGCGTGTGGCAGCATGGCGGCGAGCGGGCTGTGCCGCCTGCTCCCGGCGCGCGAGCGGCGGGCGGGGTCGCTGCCGCACAGCGGCCAGCGCCCGGCGTGAGCGGCGCAGGGCCTATCCTATACCCTACCCTAACCCCCACGACGGCGCAGCTACGACGAGGCGTCGCTGGCGGGCGTGGAGCGCGTGGACGTCGTCGTCAGCCCCTGCGTGAACCAGAACCTGTCCGGCTTCCCGCTCGTGCTCGGCAACGACAACATCGAGCGCCTGTGCCGGCGCCTGCGCCCGCGCGTGCTGCTGCCGCTGACCAATGCGGAGTTCGAGTCGGAGGGCGCGCTGTCGGGCGCGATCCGGCAGGTCGGCTCCGTGCAGGAGGCCGAGCGGCGGCTGCCGGCCGCGGGCTTGGCGGACGTGCTGCTCAAGGTGCCCGCGCCGCCGGGCCAGCCGCTGCGCGTGCAGCTGTGAGCCGTGCTCGGTCGGGCGCCTTTTGGAGGAGGCCCCGTTTGCGCAGGTTGTGACGAGGTGCTCGGGCAGCTGCGCAGCTGCACGGGCTTGAAGTCCCAGGTATCACGCCCCCCCGTATCGCTGTGTCTGTAAAGCCTGCTTGGCCTAGGATGTAGGTGTGAAAGCTGCTCCTTCATCCATCGCTCGTGCGTGCGCTGCCCGGGAGGGCGTATGGGCAGCGCCGCAGCTGTCTTTGGTGCAGCTGCGCCCCCGGCGCTGGGCTGGGAGGGGCGGCCGGGCATGATGGCCTGGGGCGCTAGGATGCAGCCTGGCTGTGGAACGCATGTGTGATGCAACGGGCGGGCAGCAGCGCATGCTGGCACGGCTACCAGACGCATGCTGGCGGCAGCGCATGCAAGTGTACGTACAGCGTGGGCGCCGAGCTGCAGGGCCTGCTGTAGCAGGATCCTGCTGTCTATGCAATGCAGTCGCCTGCTGGCTTGGACGGGGTCTGCAGGAGCATGGGGGCTCTCAGGCCAGGCGCAGTCGGGCCGTCAACGCATGGTGGGCACTGCGCTGTGCTCATGGGCGCAACGCGCATTGTAGTCTGGTACCTCCTAGGTCCTCTGCTAGTCCGGGCTGTGCGGCCTAGCTGTCCGCGGTGCTTGGGTGCACAGCGCGCTTGCTGCATGCCACACCTGCAGTGGCAACTGGCTCGCCGGCTGATGTATGTAATGATGCCGCTAGCAGTCCACTGCAGAGCAATTTACTGCATGCAGATCAATGATATGTCTGCATTGGGCGGCTGCAAGTCTGAGCTCCTGTGCAGTCAATGGACCTTTCCTTCTAAGAGAGCATGGGTCGAGCCTGAGTCACTCGATCACAACTTTCACAGGCACCTGCTGTTGCTGGCTGCAAACGTCGAACTGCAGCGTGCTGCGCAGCCTGGTCTGAGACAGGTTGAACAGGCCTTCACGACACCTGTGGGTATGTGCACCCCCCCAGGAAGTGGATGAGTGCTGGTGGCGCGTTTGGTGGCGCTCGTGGCTACCAGCCAAAGCCGCCAGACAAGGGCGTCTTCCCCCTCGACCACTTCGGGGAGTGCAAAGCGGTGCAGGGCCCAAACAGACAAGCAGTGGCAGCCTGGCGCCTTTGGCGCCTTTCGCCCGACGAAACTCAAGACACACTGTGCACGCCTGGTGCAGGTGAAGGAGCAGTACTTGGCGTGCCTGAAGGAGAATGCCAGCCAGGCAGAGGGCTGCCGTGAGCTGGCCAAAACGTACCTGGAGTGCCGCATGGAAAGGTGCCTAGCAACGTTCCACGCGTCTAAGTGAACTGTCATGCGCCAAGCTCTGATAAGAGTGCCGTGGCAGCAGCACTGTAGTATGTGCCGAGGGGCAGTTGGTAGTCAGGAGGGAGCTCCAGCGCTGCAGCCGGTGCAGGCACGCAACAGTGCCGACGCACACGGCGGTGAGGCGCGCAGGAACTTGATGGCGCGGCAAGACCTGTCCGAGCTGGGCTTTAGAGCTGGCGAGGAGCGCAAGCCCGGCGGAGCAGAGCCCCAGCAGGAGGCGGGGAGGGCCGACCAGGGCTCACAGGGCAAACGGCGAACGGGCTTTGTGGCGGGGCTGCCGTCGCGGTGACCACACCACCTGCCCGGCTGCCAGGCGTGTCGGCGCATGAGCGGTTGTCTGCCTGAAACGCGCGCCAGACATCCACTAGCTAGGTGGACGAGCTCTGACCCTGACCCTTCCTGTCTCTGTTCCAGAGCTTGTGCTCTCTGTCTGCGCATGCAACATGTACGCTTTGTAAGGGAGTGCGAAGTCACTGCTGGGCGGACGTAAGCGGGTGCCTGTCATGTGTTGCACCAAACCAAGTCAGATTCCACAGAGACAGACACAGGGCAGACGCCCACTAGACAACACCTTCCCAGCCTGGGTCAAGGCGACAGTAGACGAGGAGCGCGGGCGTTAGTGGCCTGAAAAGCTGTGGTGCACCTGTGCGATGTGCGCAACAGGCGCACCTGTGCTTGCAGGCAGACATGACAACAGGACGCACGCTTATTTGTGGACGCTGCTCCCCGCATTCATGGCAAAAAAAGGAGGCCCAAAACCCCAATGGCGCCTTCAGCATCCGGCCAGGCCTCACAGCAAGCGGCCTGCCTCCCTAGCTGACTCTGCACTCACACCAAGGCCCACTCCACTTCCCGATGCTCGCCAGGTTCAACGCTCACCGGCTGACTGGCCCCAGGTTAGGTACATGTGCTGCCACCCCAGGCAGGGCTCGGCCGCCCGACGAGCAGCGCCTGCTGCCGGCGCGGGCCTCACTGGTAGGGATTGTCAAACTGCTTGACGAGGGAGGGGATGTCCAGCGAGAGCACGTCCTCAATCGTCTTGACGTCCTTCTCCTTGAGCTTGGGGAAGACGGACAGGTCATACGCGCTCAGGATCTCGCGGTACCGACTCACGTCCGGGAAGTCGCCTGCGCGCCGCGCAGGCTGTGAGGCCAACAGGGGGGCATGTGCATGCGCACGCGCCCCAGAACCCATCCTCGCCTGGCTGTGCGCCCGCTGGCCTGACCCATGCAGTGAAACACATGTTGTGCGGTGGACAGGCGCCAGCGCCACAGGAGGCCGGCAGCGAGGCCGCCATGCGCCAGGCTGCGCCAGGCGACGCGCAAGCTGGCGCGCATGCCCGCCCTGCTCGGGCGGGCAGGCAGGGCCTGGCAGCAGTTCTAGGGTCGGGGATGCCCTAGGACGGGGCGGACCGGCCGGCAGGTGGTGCTCGCGCTGCACGTGCGCAAAGTGGCTGGGCAGGTCGCGCAGCAGCTTGTCCTGCGCCTTCTGCTTGCCCATCATGGCCGGCATCTGCTTGCGCAGGTGGCCCATGATGAGCACGTGGATCTTGGCCGCGCGCACGCGCTTGACAAACTCGTTCACCTGCGCGCGGGCGCACCGCGGCTGGGCCGCCGGCCGCGCGCGCGCCCCATGGGCGCCCAGCCGCGCCCGCGCGTCCCGGCCGGCCGGGCGCGCGGGCGGCGCGCCGCGCCGCCGGCCGCCCGGGGCGAGCGGGGCGGGGCCGGGCGGCGCGCCTTGCGGTCGCAGGAGCGCTGCGGGATCTCGTACAGGTCCTGCAGCAGGTCGGTCTGCTCGTGCGCGAACAGCTCCGCGCCGTGCGGGTTGAGGTCGGTGCGCACGGGCACGTCCGCGTTGAACGAGCCGATGTACACCTTGCACACCTGCGCCCGCCCGCCCGCCATCGATGTGAGCCCTAGACCTAAGCGTGGGCGTGACCCGACTCGGGCGCGGCGCCGACGGAGCCGCGATCGCCACGCACACGCAGCGCCGAGGCGCGCGCGCGTCCGGCCCGCAGCAGGGCGCGAGGGCGGGGCGGCGGGGCGGGCGGGCCGGGCGGGCGCGCGCCTCGGGCGAGCGGAACACCTTGCCGAGCGACCACATGAGCGCGCCGTACACGCGCATGAGCTGCTGCATGTCCACCTGGTCCGCCTTGTTCAGCACGACGCGGACCTTGTCGTCGTGGCCCTTGAGCGTCGAGATGACTGCCTTGAACTCGTCGCTCACCTGCGCGCGGCGCGCGGCGCGCTCGGGGGTAGCGCGCGGCGAGGCGGCGTGCATGCCGCGCTCCGCAGCCCAGCGGCGTGCCGGACTCCGCTTACCATGCAGACGCGTACCTCGCAGACGAAATCGAGATTATCTGGGTACCAGGACGTCAGCGCGCTTCACACCAGGCTGCACTCATGCCGACGCAGGCGCCGCTCTGATGTCCTGAGCAGTGACATCCCAGGTGCGCCGCTTGTAGGCGAGTGGGGCCACACTGGGCCACCCGACACCGCGAGGGAGGCAGCGGCGCGCACGTCGAGCTTGTGCGGGTCGAAGAGCAGCAGGATGAGGTCGCAGCGCGCGGCGAACCAGCCGCAGACGTCGATGAAATTGTACGTGCGCTCGATGCGCTGCTTCTCGCCCGACAGCACGCCCGGCGTGTCCACCAGGCTGATCTCCTCCAGCAGCCGGTTGGGGCAGCTGGCCGCCTCGAACTTGGCCAGGAAGCCGTTGCCGTACTGCGCCAGGCCCTGCGGGGCGCGCAGCGCACGCATTCCGCGCCGGCCCAGCGCCCGCCCGAGCGGGGGCTCGCAGGGACCGTTCCGGGCTCGCCGGGGGTAGCGAGGGTGGTGCGATGCCAGGCATGCTTCTCCGCTGGCCTGAGCATGGCTGCTGTGGCTGAGGTCATAGCGAACGCCTGCGCTGCATGTGCAGGGCTGAGCAGGCCCCGGGACGCCCCGCAGCGCGCGCTGCACCCAGACACGCGCCAGCCACGGACGCCGCGGCGAGGCGCCGCGGGCGCGGGCGCGCGGCGCGCGCCTGGTAGGGCTTGTCGGGCTGCACGATGAGCGTGTTGCCCGGCGTGCGCCGCTCCTCCAGCGCATGGTCCACGATCACGAAGCGGTCGGTGGTCGGCTCCGGGCCGATGTGGATGCCCGGGTACTCGCGGCCCAGCAGGTGCTTGATGAACGTGGTCTTGCCTGCGCGCGGCGCCGGCGTGTCGCCGCGCGCCCGCCCGCCGCAGCGCGCGCGCCCGTCCAGCGCCCGGCTCCGGTGGCGCGCTCTGCGCTGCACCAGCGCTCCGGCATGCCGCTACACACATGCGCGGCGTGCCGCCAAGCGCGCGCGCGCCGGGCCGGCGCGGGCGCGCGGGCGCACCAGTGGAGTACTGGCCCAGCAGCAGCACGGATGGCTTGGCGTGGAAGTCGCTCTCGTTCAGCAGCGACGAGAAGAACGCGCCAAACTTGTATGCCTCCTCCAGCGGCCGGATCTGCGCGCCCCGCGGCCCGGCCCCGTGTCCGCGCGTGCCGCCAGGCGCGTTGCCTTGGTGGGCCACGCACGCCTTTGCCACACTCAGCTGGCCTCCAGGCCGCACGCAGCGCCCTGCTGTGAGCGCGTTCCATGATGAAGCAGCTCGGTTATATGAGGATCCAAAAGGATGGTCCACCGCCGAAGCAACCAGCGCCCACCGAGCCCCGGGCGTGTGCCGTCTGAGGCGGCCTCGGCAGCGCCGGGCCTGCCGACCCGGGCCGCTGCAAAGCCGGGCACATCAGATGCGGCATGCGTGCGCCGCGGGGCGCGGCAGGCGCCCACCTTCGTGAAGTAGATGATCTTCAGGCCGTCGACGATCGACGTGCACTCGCGCATGGACAGCGCCTTGGCTTTCCGCGACGACGAGCGCGCGCTGCCCCAGCCGCCGCGCGCGCCGGGCGAGGGCGCGACGCCCGAGTTGGGCGTGGACGCCTGTGACCGGTTTGGCGACGCCATGGAGGGCGGGATCACGGCCGGCGGCCGGAACTGCGCGTAGCCGCCGCCGCCGCTGCCGCCGGGCGAGGCGGCCGGCGCCGCGCCGCCGTTCGCAAACGGGTTGGCGGCCGCGTCCGCGGCGGCCATGCGCCGCAGCAGCTCCTCCACGCCCGCCATCTCCGGCGGCTGCAGCGTGCCGCGCAGCGCCAGGCGCTGGTAGGCCTCCGGCGACACGTCGCCGGTCTGCTGTGCGATCGCGATCAGGTCCATCGCCTGCGCCGCGCGCGCGGCCCGCCTGAGGGGCACGCTGCGGCTGGCTCGTGCTGTCGCCCTTGTCGCGCACTCGACGGTCTGCAGGTAACGAGCGCAGCGGAGCAGGCCATTGCCTGCACGAGCACCGCGCTGCACACGGCGCTGACTTGACAGCGGGCTCGCTGTCTGTCGGCGACGCTATCAAGCTGCGGGCGAGCTGCGCCGAGCTGCAGGCCTCCATGCGGGCAGGGCGGGTGCAAGCGCGCAGCACAGAGCCGTCTGCACGAGCACAGCCCCGACAGCCGCGCGCCTTGCTGAAGCTCCTGACGTCTAGGAAGCCGCGCCGCGCGCTGTCCGCCAGGCTCCACACCTGCGGCCGCGCTGCACGCTCGCATGCACGCGCGAGAGCCAAAGCGGCTGCACCAGGAGGGACGCGGCTGCCGAGCCTGGCACGCCTTGCGCTGAGCAGTTCACGGCTAAGCCATACGCCACTGCGGCGGCGCCGGCGGGGCGGCACCTTGGCAAGGGTGTCGCGCGGGAGGCCCGAGCGCTCGAAGAACTTGACTGCATCCCCGCCGGTGAGCTTGCCGTCCGCATCTGGCGCCCGGACGCGTCCAGGCTCAGCAGTGCGCTCGTGCCACAGGCAGGCGCACTTGCGGGACTGTGCAAAGACGCGCTATAGTGCTTAGCTAGACAGAGCGTAGCGCGGCCAGCCCAACCTGCGCAGAGCTGTTTGAAACAGTCTCCCAGGCTACACACCTGTATCTGCTGCTTTGAACCACGCTGTGAAGAGGCGCTCATTGTCCAGGTTGCGCGGGACTGCAGGCTCGTGATCCGCATACGGATTCGGCGCATACGCCATTGTCGGAAACTACGTCAGCCAGAGAGGTACGCAAACATCCTCTTCCAAACGCTGATCAAGGAGCCCGCAGGCAGGTACACTTGCGGACAGTTTGGGTGAGCGCCAATGCAATAGGAGAGAGAGGGTCTGAACTGGCTGGAGGGTGTGCAGTGCTCCCTTATCGTCCCGGTGTGGACTTGGCTGGGATCAAGCTAATGTCAGAAGCGCACAATGGGCTGTTCAGTTTTTCTCTGTGCCGAGCCTGGACCTGGTAGGTGGGGACCTAAAGGGGGGTTTCAAGTGATTAACAAATTAACATATGCATTTGTTTTTCTGCTGGCCTTGTGCCTTCATGACAGCTCAAGATGAGCAAGACAGCAAAGCGCTATGCCAGTGAAATGCGCACGGTGCAAGCAGCCGCTGGCGCCGCATGCAGAGCCTGTATCTGCCGCGCCAGGGTCTCTGCATCGCGCATGCGCGCGCCGGCGGCCGCATACGTGCCCGCGCGCGCTGGGCCGGCTGAGGCCGCCTGCGTATGCCGCGCGGCGGCAGCCGCGTCCGGGCAGCTGGACTCCACGCGCCTGTCTCCGACAGCGCCGCAGCCGCCCGCGTGGCGGCCCGCGGGCTGGCCCGCCTCCGGGCCTGGCAGACCGGCCAGTCGCGGAGGCTGCGCATGCCCGGGCTGCTCCGCTGCCTGCGTCGCACTGTCCGCCGCGGCGCCCAGCAGCGCGCGCGCCTGCGCGATCAGGCATGCGCCTTCGTCCAGCCAGCAGGCTCCCCTGCCGCCGCCGGGCGCGGGCCGGCTGGCCGCCCCGGGCGCCGCGGCGCGGCCGTGCCCGGGCATGCGCAGCTTGGGCAGCGGCTCGAAGCCGCCAAAGCTGGGCTGCGGGAGCGCGGCAAGCTCGGTGCCTGGAGGGCCGTGGGGCAACGCGGCGAGGACGAGGCCCTGTTCCGGCGGCGGCGGCAGCAGGGGGCCGCTGCAGGTGCCCAGGAACGCGGCGACCTCGCGCGCAATGTCCTCCTCGCTGGACCTGCGCGCGCGCACGTCGCACGCGCGTCGCCCGCCTGCTCGTGCATGCGCTGGGGCTGGCCGCGAGCCGCACCTGGCATGATGTGAAAGCGCCCGGCGGTCTGGGCTGCCCCAGAGACCTCTGGTAAGCTGGTGTACGGCCCCCACAGCCCCCCTCAACCTCCGGCCAGGCATCTTGCCAGCCAACACTCAGCCGACGCATGCGCTGCCACTGAGCTGGCAGTGCGAGCCAGGCAGGGCGTTCTGGCCCCTGGCGCGAGCAGGCCCGCATGGCACCGCTGGCCGCGAGGGCCGCACACCAGCGCGCGCTGCTCGCTGGGGCGGCAGGCACGGCCGCCGCCGGGGCCGCCGCCTCGCCCGCGCGCCAGGCCGCCTGCCGCGCCTCCAGCTGGCGGATGACGGCGTCCAGGTCGCCGCGCCGCGCCGCGCTGGCCGCCGCCGCCTCCGCGCGCGCCTGCCGCTCGAGGCAGGCCCGTCTCAGGGGTAAAAGAGGGTGGTTGGCTATGCCGGTCGAGGGGATCCATCAAATTTTGCTTCCAAGCAGGTGCCTGCTTGGCAGACTCTGCTGCGCCGGTGGTGCGCCTCCCGGCGCCCCTGCAGTCCGAGGCCCCGCACGGGGCAGGCCGGGGCGCGCACGGGGAGCTGCGGGGCGGCTGCAGGGTGGCTGCATGGCGCACCTCCGCCGCGGCCAGCCGCAGCCGCAGGTCCAGCGCTCGCTGCTGGCATGCGCCCAGCGCCGCCTGCAGCTGCATCGCCACGCCCGCGCACCCGGCCGCGCCAGGCGCGGCGCCGCCGCCGGCGCTGTCGCCGTCGGACCGGCCGCGGCAGCCGGCGCTGGTCGGAGAGGCGGCGCCCCCGTGCGCGGCAGCTCCGGCCCTGTCGCTCTCGCCGGCGCGGCGGCCAGGGCTGCGCGCGGCGCCGTCGAGCCGGGCGTCGGCGCCTGGCGGCGACGCGCCAGCGCGCTGCACTTCAGCCCCGCCTGCCTGGCCGCCGAAGCCAGACGGGCCGCACGCAGCGCCGGTCTTGCCGGCGCCGGCGACCCGCGCGCGCCCCGCGCCTACAGAAGCTGGGGGCTTTGCGGGGCTGGCCGCGCCACCCTGCAGGCTGGCGCCGCGGCCGGCGGCCGCGCCCGGCCGTTGTGGCGACCTGCGCCGCGAAAAGGGTGAGGCGAGTCACTGGATGGCCCTCGCGCAAACGCAAAGTCAGGACCGGACAACAGGCCCGGCTGGCCCGCGAGCGCTTGCAGAGCGACACTGGCACGTGGCGGGTGCAGGACCCGTGCCGCCAGGCAGGAGCCCGACAGGACGAGCCAGGCGCCTCCCCAACAGGCCGCTGCGTGAAGGCGGCGTGTCAAGGTGGGGCCAGCGGCACCGGCTGATGTACGGCGCGAGCGCCCAGGACGCGAGCGTGCGCAGGGGCCCGTCCGGCGGTGCGCGCAGGAACGGCTCGGCCAGCCGGCCGGCGCGCAGCTGCTCCAGCAGCAGCCGCGCGTGCAGGTTGCGGTTGCGCTTCCACACCGGGTTGGCGGTCTGGCCCATGCAGGCAGGTCAGTGGGAGCGTGCGCGCGCGCGCGGCCCGCGCAGCATGCAGCGGCAGCGCGCACGGCGGCGCACCTCCTCTGCCAGCTTGCGCAGCCACTGCTCAATGCGCACGCGCGACTGCCGCTTGAGCAGCTGCAGGTGCTGCTCAATCTCCAGGACGACCTGCAAGCCGCGCCTGCCGGTGTGAGCGCTGCGACGCACTTGCTCTGCTCAGCGCCCCAGCAACCACCTGGGGCCGCGCCTTGACATAGCTCGAGTCCAGCGTCAGCCCGACTTTCAGCTCCTCAAATGCGGCGTTCCAGCTGCCGTGCAGGCCAGCCATCCCTCCTGTTAAGGAGGGCCCAGCATATATATATAGCAAGATGCTGGCTGTCAGGGTGTCCCCTTGCACAGCTGCAACATGCAACACGGCAGCAGGAAAGCGCTCGCGAGTCAAGCTGCAAAGACGCTGCAACAGCTGCACTCGCACGCTGCCGCCGTTTCTGTGAGTAGCAAACGTGTAAAGGACTATGGTGCCTGCGTTCTCAGCTCACAGTTTCCCTGGACTGCTTGCACTGCTCCGCGCTTTTACAGCTCCTCGCAACTTCTGTGGACCACAACCCTATTTCTATCCCCTGCTCTTCATCAGTTTCCCACCTAAATAATGAGTACAGCTCTGACAAGAAGAGGACAGACAGCCAGGCCAAACACTGCCACAAGGCGCTTGTCGAATTGGACTGACAAGACTGGACTGACAAGAGTGACGACCAGGGGACGACCAGACGTTGGGTATCATAGTCAACACAGTCACAGGGGCGCCACTCCAGGCCCGCTGACACGCAAGCGCAGGCGTGCTGGCAGCTGGACCCTTGGCACGGCCGGCCAACGGGCATGCGCTCGGCCTGGGCAGCCGCCCAGGCGCCAGGCGGGGCCGCCGCGCGCGCGCGCAGCGCAGACACGCGGCCGCCGCCGGCCGCGCGCGCGCTCAGGGCGCGCGCCAGGCCGGCGGCGCGGGGCCGCCGCGCGAGCGCAGCACGAACACGCGGTCGCTGGCGAGCACGCGCTCGCCGGCCGGCGGGTTGGTCTGCACGTAGCTCAGCCGCCAGGCCGGGTTCTCGGGCTTCTTGCGGTACAGGCCCAGCGGGACCAGCTGCAGCTCGAGCGCCAGATGCGCGACCAGCTCGCCATACGTGCGGCCCGCCAGCGCGGGCGGGACCTCCACCTGACGCAGCAGCGCGCCGCCGGGCCGCCCGTCGTCGCCGGCAAGCTCGGTCATCAGCTCCGTCAGCATCGCCCTGCGCGCGCCGTGCGGCCCGGCCCCTCGCGGCGCGGCGAGCCCCCGGCGCCCGACTCTGGCAGGGGCGCTGCGGGGCGAGCCGCGCCGGCGGCGCGCTGCAACCCGCCTGGCCCAAACCCCATTTCATGTGGGACCGCAAGAGCGAGGCACGCTGCCTCCGTCACAGCTGACTCACCCCGCAGCCATCTTTGGCACATGCGCATGTGCTTCGTATGGCCGTCAGCGCCAAGGCGCCATCATGAGGTCTCACCGCAGCGCCCCACGCATCACCCATCTCCTTCAGTGGCGGCGCGCGGCTGTGCAGGGGCAGGTGGAGCAGGGACCGGCCTGGGCCCTGCGCGGGCTGCGCACGCGGGCGGCGCACCCCTTCAGGAACGTGGTCGAGGCGAACGTGTCCATGACGGCCGGCACGGTCACGCGGCCCGCGCAGAAGTAGGGGTTGGCCTGCGCGCGGGGGCAAGCGCGTCCTCATAGCCCGCCCCCAGACAGCAGGGGCGAGGTGCCCGCGCACACCGCAGGCATGTGCGGCGCGCGCGCAGCTCGCGCAATGCCCTCCCCAATGACCAGTAGCTCGCTCCCGCAAGGCCCTCCCGGGTGACCAGCAGGTGGTAGGCTGAGGGACGGTGCTGCACGCCTGCCAGGCTCGCCTGCTTGGCCAGTGAACAGCAGGCCCACAGTCAGCAGTGAGACCCTCGCAGCCCGCCCCGGCACAGCTCCTGGACAGGCGCCGACGCAGCCGCAAGCATGCGCGGCGCGCGTGCCTGTCTGCTAGGGACCCCTCGTTGGCCAGCGCAAGCCAGGCTCAGAGCCGGGCCTGCGCGCCTGCCACTCGGCCAGGCCCTCCTTGATGGCCGCGCGCTCCTGGCGCTTGCGCATCTGCCACGACTTGCGCGGCTTGCCGGCCAGACCGTCGTTGCCGCCGACGCCCTCCTCCACAGCGCCCGCCACGCCCTGCCGAGGCGGCCCTTCCCCCCGTCGTGCCACACAGGCGTGTGGGCGCTGGCTTCGCCGGAATCAGGAAGCGCCGGAACGCGGGGAATGCACGATGTCGCCGGTGTGCATGCAGGAATTGCACATAGCCAACACTTCACTTAAGTTTCCGGCCTGCTCTTCAGCGGTCGCAACAGCCTGCAGCGCCGCTCGGCGGGGTCGAGCGGCCCCCACCTTCAGCAGCAGCCCGGGCTGCAGGAAGCGGACGCTGGACGTGAAGCAGAGCTCCACGACGGAGTTGGTCAGCAGGCTGCCGGCCTGCTCGCCCACGCCGTACGCGGTGCGCAGGCCCTGCCCGCCCGCGCACGCGCAGTCGGGCTGAGCTGCATGTAAGGGCCGTGCTGAGAGCTGTACGGCCGCATGCACACCCTTGTGGTCTTGGCACTGCCCTATCTTCAATTTTATGTGATGCCCCTTTGTCTCAGCGGTCCTGTCCTCAGTCCGCATGTGCTTCCCAGGCGGCCGCGGACGTTAACTCTTGCCCCTCAAGCAGAAGGCAACACGTCGAGAGTATGCGGGCTGTGCGCGCGCGCGTGGCGCCCTACCCGCCATGGAGCTGCACATGCCAGCCGCGCAGGGCGCGCGCCTGCGCGTCAGCGAGCACGGCCACCCGCGACGCAAAGCTGCTGTCCACCATGGTCGCCTCGCCCGCCTCCTGCACGCCGCGCGCTGCTGGGTCAGCGCCCGTCACATCTGCACCTCACGGTTGGACGAGCGCTTGCTTGGGTCTCAGCACCCTGCCTCCGCGTGCCCTGGTCACGCACAGCGCAGGCCGCAGCAGCACGGTGCGGAGCATGTGGCGGCCGGGGTGGCAGCGACGGGACAGGGGCCGAGCTGGGCGGGCGCGCCTTCATGGGCCGCTGCGGGTGCGCGAGGTACACGAGCGCGCGCGCCTGCACGCCCAAGCCCCCTTGCTGGCTGACACTTCTCCACACAAGGCGGGGGGAGGGGAGGGACTCATGGCCAGGTAGGGCGCGGGGGGCCGTGTGCACCGACCCTGCAGCAGCAGGGCCGTGCATGGGCCGGCAACCCGGCTCGCAGCAAGCAGCTGGCAGACTTTAAGAAGAGCTACAGGGCCCAGGCCATGGCCGCGGGCGCGTCTTTATTGCCAGGAGGCCCCGCAAGTGCTGCAGGGTGGCCTGCTCCTCGGGGGTCAGCAGGGGCACGGCAGCCAGCTCCTCAACTCCCGCGGCCACGGCCTGGGCCCTGTAGCTCTTCTTTAAGTCGGCCAGCTGCTTGCTGCGGGCCGGGTTGCCGGCCCATGCGCGGCCCTGCTGCTGCAGGGCCGGTGCCCACTGTCCCCCGCGCCCCACCTGGTCACACCACATGGCCAGGTGGGTTACACACGCGTCCAGTGAGGACGGGGCGCACACCAGCTCGCCGGCTGCGATGCACGAGCCCTTGTGCTGCACCAGGGTGGGACTGCACAGGCACCCTCACATCATGCAGTCACGCAAGCCCTGTCCCATTTCATTCTTTCATCAGCTCCAACACACTTGCTTGAGCATCTGCGGTCGACTCACAACACGTGTCTCGGCATGCTCGACAGGGCGGCAGCCAGCGCAGGGCGCCTGCACCATGCTCGCTGCTGGAGCCGAGGAAACCCTGGAGGGCTCCACCTGGGCCGCGCGCGCGGCGGCCAGGCTGGCGCCGTCGGAGGGCTCGCCCCGGCAGAAGAGCGTGGGTCCCAGCGCCTGCAGCGCCGCCCAGACGCCCTCGCCAGGCTGCCGCTCGTGCAGCACCACGATCGGCGTGTGCGGGTCCGCGTCGCACCTGCGCAGCTGCGCGCCGGCAGCCGCGCGCCTCAGCCGGACCGGCCGGACCGCGGCTGCAGGCATGGCGCGCGCGGCTGCCAGCGCAGCATGACACGGACGGTACTGTGTCCCAGCAGGGTCGAATGGGCACTTGGCGGGTCGGACCTTGTGCACGCCTGTGCGCCTGGGGGTTTGCTGCTCACGCTCCCCAGCAGGGCTGCACCGCCCCAATTAAGGGCTCCAATGGGGTCCTGGTGAGGGCACCCATGCTGGAGCTGCAGACAGACAGCAGCATGGCCCAGCATGGGCAAGCGTGCTTGAGGCATGCGGAGCATGCGGCACCAGGCGCGCCTGGTCCGCAAAGTTGACAAAGGCGTCCTCAGACCCGCAGATGATCACGTGATCCGCCAGCGCGCCCAGCGGCCCCTGGCGGTCATCGCGCGTCCACACATGTATGTTGGCGCAGGTTGAGACTGCCATCCGTGTAGGGAGCAAGCCACCATGACACACGACCCCAAACACTTCGCACGAAAGGGACCACCAGATGAAGCAAAATCCCAGTACCCAGCCCAATCAACCAAAGGACTCATGTCGATGTCTAATGCTACGCCCCCGCGGGCCATGTGTTCATGCTCACCAGAAGGAGGCGCACACGAACTTGCATGAGGCACACTGTGTCCACAATCCAAAGTGTGCCTGCACCTGAGCGTACATCTCTGCTGGCATGAGCCGCTCGCCGCCGCCATCGCTCCCGCCGCGCACAGCCTGCTCGAGGCTCCACTGCGTGGCATCGGCTGCCGGACCGCTGAACTCATACAGCGACCTGCCGACGGGCGCGCATGCGCTCAGCGGCACCCCACATCTTTGAGGCCAGAGTGCCGCTCAGGCAGCAGGGAATTGCTTTATCAGCATCTGCATAAGACGCGCTCACAGAGAATGTACCGAGCACACATATGTCTCCAGCCGTCCTGCTGCCCAGCAGCCCGTTGGCCCTCAGAGCGTGTCCAAGCGTGTCCGCCGGCAGGCGCGCGTGCGCGCGCGCCGGGCGCACCGCCGCTCGATGCTCGTGTGCGGGAACGCGGCCTGGCCCTGCCACCTCCCCGCATCTGCGCCGTCGTCCCGGTCGCTGGCGCCGCCGAGCCCGGCCCGCCTGCTCGCGTCGGTGGCAGTTGAGTTGCTCCACACTCAGACGCTCAGCTGCATAGCTACAGCAGTCCTGCATGCCGCCGACGCTCACTGCCAGCCTCGCGCGCCAGCCATTGCACAGCCACGCGCCTGCTGCGGCCGCGGCGGCTGCACGCTGTGGTGTGGCCTACAACCGCACCGGCACCGAGCCTGGCGCGGGCAGTGGCCAGGTACGCGGCCCCTCAGCGTGCCTTTGCGCCTAGTCTCCCACGGCGGCAGGAGCTCGGACCTGGTGCGCAGCGCGCATAGCTGTGCAACGTCGGGCAGACGCTGGTCCACAAGGTGCAGCGCCACAGGGCGCCGTGCACCGCAGAGGGCTTCTTTGCCACATTCAAGAGCACGCCCGTGTCCTACCCGGACGTGCTCTGTTGCATCATGCAGAAGCAGATTGCGGCCGCGCTGCCGCACTACGCCACAAAAGCCATCAGAAAGTGCATGGCGAGAAGCAGCGCGCACAGCTGTACACGCGTGGCCAGGAAATGTGGCAAAGGTGCTGCGCCGCTTCTCGTCATGCAAATTCGGATGGCCTTGTGCGTATTGTGAGGCAGCGCGGCCGCAATCTGCTTCTGCATTACGCTGCAGAGCACGTCTGTGAAGCACACCGGCGTGCTCTTGAACGTCGCGAAAGCCCCCGCCACCATGCATGGCAAGCGGTGGCGCAGCACCTTGGCGACCAGTGTCTGGCCATCGGTGCACAGCCGTGCGCGCCGAGCACCAGGTGCCTAGCCGGCGGGGGTGCCGCCGGGGGAGACTGGCGCTAAGCGCAAAGGCACGCTGCGTGGCCGCGCTCACGGCCGTTGCCCGGGCCAGGCTCGTTGCCTGTGCGGTTGTATGCTTCGCCAGATGTGCAGTCGCCGCGGCCGCAGCAGGCGCATGGCTGAACATGGCTGGCGCGAGGCTGATCATGCATATGCACTGTTGCGGCTAGGCGGCTGCTCCAGGCATAACACTGTGCAGCGGGCGCTGAGCGGCAACGGTGTATGGGGCTGTGAGACCGACAAGCTGGGGAGGCACCCGTTCCCCTGCGACCTGCTGTGGCCGAGCAGGCCCGTCGCCGGAAGCACAGCCGGCGCTGCGGCCTCGGCGGACGGCGCGCCCGCGCCCACGCCGCGCGCCGTGTGCGCTGCGCAGCGCATCGCCGCCCGTCAGCTCAGCCCGGCGCGGCGCCTTGCTGGTGCGGCCGAGCACTTTGGGCTGCACTACCCTACCCTACCCCACCCTGATGCAGCGAGCACTGGGCAACTGCTTGCCTAGTATCAATCCTGCGGACGCATGCAAGCAGATCTGAGGGGGCCAGTGGTGTTGGCGCGCGCGGCCGCGCCTGCCGGCGCCGCATTGGCCTGGAGCGGCGGCGCGGCGCCGGCGCCGGCGCCGTCGTCCGACATGGTCGGCACGCACACGACATCGTCCAAGTCGACGCTGTCGCTCTCCAGCGCCGCGCCCTCCGGCAGCTGCAGCAGGCACGGCCGGCCGTCCTCCGTCAGCGAGACCAGGCCCAAGCCGGCGTCCGCCACCCGCGCCTGCGCCCCGCGCGCGCACGCGCCGTCACGCGCGAGCGCCGATTCGCGCAAGCCTCTGCCAGCAAGCAGGCAGGCACGCCATGCGGGTGCCGGGCCGCTCCGGGAGCGCTGCGCCGTCAGCGCAGGCCGCGCGCGCAGGGACGCCCTGTACCTGCAGGGGCGCCAGTGTTGCCAGCGGCGCGGGCGGCCGGGCCGGCCACGCAAAGCGCTGCTGCAGGCCCGCGTCCACGGCGGCCTGCGACGCGCCGACCACGACCGCCGTCTGGCCGGCCTCCAGCGGCGCCCGCCCCGGGTTGAGCACCACGCCCCGCCCGCGCATGCCTGCGCACGCCCGCCGTGAGCTCGCTTCGCTGCCAAGCGTGAGCCTTGCTCATGGGCGGAGCCCGTGGGCGGGCATAAGCCGATCCTTCAGGCACGTGCTCGCAGAGCAGAGCGTGCACAGATGCACCAGCACGGGCCTGGGCAACACATGTGCTCGTCAACCAGCATGGACCGCCACGAAGGCCGCCAAGCGCGGCGAGCGGCGCGCAAGCGAGGCGGAGCCCCGCAGGCGCCGCGGCGGGCGCGCACCGATGAGCACGCAGCCCGTGGTGCGGTACAGCCACTCGCAGGCGCTCGTGAAGGGCAGGCCCGCCAGGTGGCCCGGCAGCGGCGCGTCGAAGATCTTGAACGCGCAGCCGTTCAGGTAGCTGCGCAGCCAGCGCCGGCCGGCCGCCGTGTGCCGCCGCTCGCTGGCCGAGATGGCGGCGCGCCTCAGCAGGTTGGCTGCGCGCGCGCGGCGGGCGGTGTTAGGCCCGCCGCTGCACAGCGGCGGCGCACCGGCCCATGCCTCGGTCACCCCCTCTGCCTGCAGGCTCGCACGAGGTGAGCAGACATGCTCTCCAGCGGCAAGCCTCATAAAACAGAGGTCTGAAAATGGCGCCCATCAGCAGAGCCTCCCTCCTGTGCTGGCCACCGCATGTGCAGACGGGGGCAATGCACAGAGCGCATGTGCCGCTGCATCCTGCATCGTGCCACCGAAGAGCCGCACCGATGAGCGTGGAGGCGCCCGGGCAGAGGCACGAGAGCGCGAGCAGCCGGTGCCGCGTCTGCTCCACGCTGACGATCACGTCGCGCTCGGGGTCCAGGAACGGCGAGATGAGGCCCAGGCTGCTGCGCTGCAGCACCTGCACGTACAGCGGCGCGCTCTTCGTGTACGACTTGATCGCCCACACCTGCGCGCGCGGCGGCCGGCGGGCGGCGCGCTCGCGCCGGCTGTGCGACCTGGGGTGTCGCCGGGCGGGAGCGGAGACAGCCTGGGCAGGAGTGTTGCTGGTTCAGGGCTCGGACAGTGCGGGCGGGAGGGCGTGCACATGCGCGCCGGCGACAGGGCCGCTGCGCCGGCGGCGCAGGGGCGCGTGCGCAGGGGCGCGGCCGCGCGCGGCGCCGCGGCCGCGGCCCGGGCGCGGCGCGCGCGTTCTGCATCGCCCCGCCTGCACACGCGCGCGGCCAGCACAGGGCGCACGGGCTGGGGCCAGGCGCGGCGGCCGCGCGCGCCTGGAACTGGATGCTCAGGGGCCAGGCTAGGGTTGGGCGCGGCCGGCCGC
>JAABUU010000690.1_pt1 | contig 71507 bp, 81 predicted proteins | sample 5559301 | NCBI WGS metagenome assembly JAABUU01 (sample SAMN10711884, study PRJNA513360) | rock metagenome | isolation source: Antarctica rocks | place: Antarctica: Victoria Land, Richard Nunatak white
AGCTGACTCAGCGAGAATAAACAAAAGATTCGAACTCGTGCGCTGATCAGCGAGTATAAACAAACGATTGAAATCATTCGACTAGGTCAAAGATCAGCGAATACATCGCTCATTCAAATTCGCAAGAGATTCTTCGAGTTTGATGAGCATTCAAACGAAACCAGTCATAGAACTGCGTGAAGTCTCTACTTCAAAGAGCAATCAAACGAAGTCAGTCATAGAACTGCATGAAGTCTCTATCTCAAAGAGCAATCAAAGAGACCAGTCTAGAACTGCGTGAAGTCTCTATCTCAAGAAGCAAATCTCAGTGAGTCTGCTTCAACGACATCGTCAATGCAATGATCTTCTCATCGTTCTATCTATCAGTGAATCGATTCGCCTATCAGTTCACGTGCAACTAGTGAGTCTGCTTCAATGACATCTATTCTCAATGCGATGATCTACTCGCTCTCATCGTTCTACTCATCAGTGAATCTGATCATACGTTCACGTGCAACTAGTGAGTCTGCTACAATGACGAGCTCAAAGTCGATCTCTTCGATGAGCAAGTCGATCAGTGAGTCTGCTTCAATGACACATTCGATAGTGAGTCTGCTTGAACGGCACTCGAAGTGAGTCTGCTACAAAGACAGACAACGATTGATCTCTTGATTGAGTCGATCAACGAATGAAACAAGCTCTACTATGTAGTAGGTCTGAATCAGCAGTGAGCCTGCTTCAATGACATGATCACAATCGATCTCTTCAATGAGCTAGTCGATTTTCTTCTAGTGAGTCTGCTTCAATGACATCAGTCAATAGTCGATCTCTTCGCTGAGCAAGTCGATTTCTTTCTACATAGCTAGTCTGCTACAATAGGCATTTCGATTCTACACAAGACTAAGAAAATACATTCATGTGAACATGAATCGTTGAAGAAGAAAAGTACTGTTACGATTCTAGCTACGCATCTATGTTGATAGCTATGTTGATGACTATGTTGATGACTATGTTTCTGACTATCGTCGATCGCTCGTCACTAGACTATCGAGTTGTTTCGAAGTCAATTCTATTCAGAATTAGCTTATGTTCTTCTGAGTCATATAGATAGTCGATTCTTCCCTTCTAGATACTTTTCTTCCTTAGCATTTATATACTCGTTACATTACACTCATATGACTCGCTCTATGCTGATTCCTAACATTAATCTTTATCAATATGTATATTTAGTTAATCAGAAGAATGAACTATGCAATGAGTATTAACAAACTATGAACAAAGATGAACTGAAGTTTCATAATATGAAGTTAAAAAACTGTCAAATCATTGACAACATTTTATTCAAAAAGAATCTACTATGAGTATTAAAACAAATGCATACGAAATTGTTTCAAAAGATTTATGATCAATCATCAATCTTGCACTCTGACATTAAATGAATGATTGATTTAGTTCAATGCTTTTACTATTGATCAGATCATCAAGTAACTATTCAACAATATATTCAAAACTGTCATGTTTATCAGCAAAGCAAAGCATCTCAAAATGATATAAATGATTTGCTTCAGTCTTTATTGATTTTTCAGCAATGTTGACAAGATATAACTATAAACTTCATCACTGAGCTATCTTTATTGAAAAACTATAATGTCATTTGCATGATCATATGTTGTCTCTTCAAAGAACATCACTATGTTTTCTGTTATTGAGAAAATGATGACATCTCAATTGAAGAAACAGTATGAATCATGCTATAAAACGTTTATTGACTTCATGATCTACTCAGTTCTATTGTTGCAAATAAAGACTTTCAATTCATATTGATCATGTGACAAAGTCTTTGTAAATGACTGAAGATCAAAGTCAATTTATCAACAGTTTATCATTCAGAAATCAATGATCAGTTGAAATGAGTTAATCAAGATGTTGAACGCGAACTTCAAATTTACTGCAATTACATGCAGAATGACTGAGTTAAATGACTTTCAATGATGAAATTCAGTGACAATTTCAATACATTCTTGACTATCTCAATGACTTTTTTCTACTTCAATAAAGACTTTCACTCTTGAATGAGTTTCAATTCAGATACAACTGATTACAAAATGACTCATCAACGTATTAAAGTTAGAAAGATCAATGACATTGTCATTTGAATGAGTGAACTTCTTATCTTTAATCATCAACAATTGAAAAAGATCAAGCAGATCATTGAAGCTCAGATGAACAAGCATAAATGAGACCTCATTTATGAAGTAAATGATCAAGTTTGATTAGTTTTCAAAAACATCAAAATCATTAAATCATGCAAAGATTTGAAAGACAAGCAACTCAATCTTTATTCAATCACAGTCAAAGTTGAAATCTTCTATCATCTTCAGCTATTTAGAAGCATGAAGCATATACATTCAATGTTCAGCTCAAAATGTTTACAATCTTCATTAAATGACTCTTTATTGAAACAACATTCTGAACTCTTTAAATCAATGATCATTGAAGAGAATGAAAAGTACTGAAAAGTAAATGATATATATTAAACTTCAGACGATATAAAGAAAAACTACAATACAAGATCAAATGAATTGAAGTAAATTGTAATGACAAATGATACTATTTTGATAAAGTGAAATTCAATGACTTGAAGAAAGTTCTGAATGAATTTCACAAGCTATACTTGAATAAGTTGCACTAAATTGAAAACATCATGAATTTTTTGCTTTTATTTCTTTTCTATTCATGCAAACATGAATGTTTGAAGAAAAGAATAATGTTACAAACATGCTTGAATTGATCAGAGTTCAGATTTAATTCTAATCAATTTGATTAAAGCAAGTCATGATGTTATATTTAGTATGAATCTAACGCATTTCTATTGAATTCTTTAAGTCATTCTCAGCACTTCTTTTTGTTGTTCAGCACTTTCTTCATTCATTTCTTTTATCATTCTTTTAAACAAACACATCTGACATATTACATCACATCTGTATCGAGTTTAACGCAGTCTCAAGTTATTATTTATAAAAGAGCTTGCACTTTTTCTCTTCTGTATTCTTAATGTCTTGTTATAGCTATCTTTAAAAAGCAATACATACATATCAGTCTTAAGCTTCTTTGATTGAATAATTTAGACATGATCTCAACATATGACTCACTTTATGCTGATCTTTAACAGATGATATTCTATACAACAATGTTTCAATCTTCAATCATGAAGATCATGATTCTTTGCACTCGTGATGCTTGTGATTGTAATGTCAAAACTGTGTTCTTTGCTTGATGATTATCATTTATTGAGCAAGAAAATATGCATGAAAGAGAGATGCATACAATGAGAAGATAAAGTATGATTGTATCAAATAACTTTATTCTGCTCTTGTCTTGTGTCACGTAGACATTAATAATTCATGATATAGATGTGCAATTGCAGTCGTTTGATGCTTAGCTGATTGATAGTAAAGATGCATTCTGATCGCTCTCATGCACTCTCGATTTTTCATGTAGATAAATGTATGACTTGATGTCAAGTAAAGAAGATGAGCTCAAGCTCTCTCAGTATATCAGCGTGATCGACAAGTCACTACTTCTTCAAACACATGTAGTCACAAACTCAAGACTCATCATTTGATTCATTTATTCTATCTGATATTTTTTCATCAATTACTCGACAGCACTGTTGATGTGATGAAGACGTTTCAATATCAACGCAGTCAATGAATTGCAAATTCTTTGATCACTTGTAGTCATGATTCTCAGACTCTTCATCTGAATCAACTATTCTACTAGTAGTATCTTCTTATCTCTTACTGACATCGACATGTCATTAATTCTCTTCATAGATTGATTGTGACTGTTAGAAGAAGATGTTGTCACATGAGTGAAAACTCTGCATGATGACTTTTCTGATCATGTAATGTTCTAACATCATTCAAACTGCGTTGAATTGAAATCTCTTGACTCTTCTGACTTTTATTTGAAACAGAATAGAATCAAAAGATTCGTAGTTGACATCATGTACAGATGAATCTTGTTGTCAATCTATTTAGTTAATTTATTAAATTAATTATAAATTAATTTATTATACGATTGCAATAACTAGTCATTAATTCAATGTTAGAATGATGAAATTAAGTGACTGCTATTTAATGTCAATTGCGCTGATTGCATTAAAATCTTTTGTATGACAGTCAATTGCATCAATCGAGTCTAGAAATTAGCACTTGAGCAGATTTGTCAATTCAGATTTTAGAAACTAAATGCATCAAATTTCAGTGATTTCGTTTTGTCGATGTTGTTTATCGTTGTATTCAAAAGTCTAGTTCAGTTTTCGAGTTTTAGCAAATTTGACGAGAAAAACTTACAAATCAGTCTCAAATTTGATGCAAATAGAGTAAATATCTAGATATCATTCTCACACTCTCAAAACATCTTAAAGCTTCATTTTTGAAGCTATACAAATCTCAGTCTCACACGAGAACAATTCTGTTCTATCTATCATGTCTCAAGCTCTTACTCAGAATCTTAGAGATGAGATTCAGTTTCATCTAGCTCATAATGATAGCACAACGTTCATACACAAAGTCACTAATGTTATCAGGCAGCAGATCAATCATATGCATAAAAAACATCTTCATTTTAGCGATGTGATGTCTACGTTTGATACAATTGATAGATCAAGACTTTTGAGTGAGTATCATGTTCAGAAGCTTCTTGACTTTCTCAGTCAACGATTCATCATCTATCAGAATGACATGATCTGATTTCTGTACAATGAGTTTGACATTGTCGTCAGTCAAAGCACGATCAGCAGACTGCTCAAAGAAGCTAAATACAGCAGAAAGATTGCTTAAAGAGTCGCTGCTGAGCGTGATGAGAAGCTTCGCAGCGAATAAAAACAACAACTTATGAGCTGAACATCTGATCAGCTAGTCTTTCTTGATGAAAGCGCTGCTTGTGAGCAAACAGATAGACTCAACTTTCTTTTCTTCTCTACTCTTTCTAATCATGCTAATGCTTGCTCGTTAGCTGATTGAAAGTATGACTGAGCTTTGATTGATTTATCTCTGCACGTCACTCAAAGTCTAAAACAATCGAAGAGATGAAGCATTTTGTCAACATTCTTCATTGATGAATACATTGCATGAAAGATGCATCACGACTTCATAACAAAAGAGATCTTTCTGAACTTCATGTGATCACAGATGCTTTCTATATGCAATTCTGAAGAGATAGAATCGCGTTCAGTGATGATCATGAATAATGCTAGAATTCATCAATCAGCAGAGCTCGATGAGTTATGTGAAAGCTTTGAGATGCATCTTGTCAAATTGTCACTCTACTCGCCTGACTATAATCTCATAGAAAGCTCGTTTTCAGTGTTGAAAGCTTGAATTAAAAGAAACGATCAGCTTGTTTGATGATATGACGAATTTAACGAGAAATTTGATGAATTTCTAAGAGTAGCAATCAGATCACAAAGAGAGCGAGTTGATGATTCTGAAGCACTTTTTCGTCTGACTGACATAGTTCATATATTCAGATGATATTTAGATATAGATAAACTCATCGTAGTCAAGCTCATCATGCTTTTTCGCTATCTTTCTATCATCTAAAGTTTTCTTCATCTTCTTCATCTTCTTCATCTTTTTCAAACTCTCATCTTCGATCAATATTTGCAAGACTGAGATCTTGACTTGAGACTCTAGAGCAGATCTTCGAGCTTGAGAATTATATAGATAACTTCATGTCTGCACTGTCAAAGTACAAGCTTGCTGAGCTGATGTAGAAGATGTAGAGCGTGCTGTTGATGTATCTTTAATCGTTGATTCAAATGACAATTTGTCATCTGAATCAAAATCTCTAGAGCGAGCATACTTGCTGACATCATGAGTCAGCTGTATGTCAATGTCAGCAGATATGTTTAAGCTCTTTCAATGACTTTCATCATGCTTTTTTCAGCTTTGTATTGTTTGTAGATCGTAATATCGAGCATTCAGCTCATCGAAGACGTGTCAAAAAGAACATGCTTGAGTGCTGCTAACTCTGAAGACATGTCAGAAAATATAATCATGAAGATCATCGCTCTGAACAGAACTGCTAGAATGAACAGACAATGTATGTTGATGTCAATCGAGCATAGAAGAAGTCTCAGTCTTCTCGAGCATCTTCAGCTTATTGCAACTATTCATCTGCTTTTGTTAATTCTTTCTCTTTTGTCTAATTCTTCACTCTTCGATCTTTCTTTCTTCTTCAGCTGTTGCTCTTTGTATCATCTGCAGCGTCAATACGTCTGCTATGCTGATTGATTCATCGATGATCTGCGATGACTGTATAAAAGTAGACAACGATGTAATGACTGAAGAAGATGCTGAGAAAGAATTGACATGCTTGACTTGAGATCTCGCTGTCATCAGAACTTCGATCAGCGTTCTTGAAGATCTAGTAAGTGACGCAAACTCATCGTCTCTACTGATTGCTTCTGATCAGCATATTATATGATAAGCAGTCAGTCGATGATGAACGTCTGACTCGTTGATTCAGCAGTACTTTTTCTTATTGTGACAGTTTTCTTTGCAAATTCAACTCATCTGAAGAACTTTCGTCTGTTCTACAATGTCTGCATGAAGTCGATCATGCTCATTGACTTTCTTCTTCAGCTTCGCTGTTTGAGTGAGTGATATCTTCGTCGCTGAAAGCTCAGCTACGAGCGCTGAAGACGCGATATCAGTCTTATCGCGATCGAAGATGAGTTCTAGATTAATGTCTACATTCTTTTTGTCTGCTGAGTACTTCTGTCGAACGTTCGAAGCTACTTTCTTTCAAAAATCGTGCAATGTCAGAGTCATTCGCTCATTCTTCTTTATTAAATATCAGACGATGATGACTTTTATAGATACTAGCACACACTCTAGATCGATGAAATCGACATGCTCAGAGCATTTATGCATCTGCTCTTGACGCAGATCTTGAAGATTGACGTCGTTCTCATCATCTATAGTAATTTGCAAGACGTCACTGATGATGAGAGTGACTTCATACTTGACTGTCATGTTCATAAACGGTCTGAGCGATTCTAGCGATAGCGATGACTTTGACTTCGTCGATTCTCGTCTTTTCATCGATGCAGTGAGCTTCGTGAATTGCTTTGAAGCTGCTTGAGTCTGAGGCTGATTATCATCTAGATTCTTCTCATTCTCATTCTCATCTTCAAACCAGCCAAGCTTCGCTGGCGATGACACTGACGATGACACACGCGCTCTTCGAGTGGCAAGAGTAGCAGCAGTCTTAGCGGCAAAGACGACAAGCTCGCCCGAGGTGAGTGCGTTTACGTTGGCAGCTTGAGAGGTCTGAGGGGCCTTGGGGGGGTTAAGCCTGAACAAAGGAAGGTCTTCTACATCTGAAAGCGTCGGGGGTGAGGAGACCTCTGCCCCTGAAGAAAGTACGATAGGATTCTTAGGTACGGGGGCGATTTTGCGTGCCTTAGAAGCCTTGGGTGCATCTAGGTGAAGCAGGGCCTTGGAGGGAGCCCTTTTGCGTCCGGTACGCCTGGGGGGCATTCTGACTATCTAGGATTGCCCCCGTGTGAGGCTGAGGTTTGTATAGCTTCAAAAATGAAGCTTTGGGGTGTTTTGGGGGTGTGGGGATGATATCTAGGTATTTGCTCTATTTGCACCAAATTTGAGGCTGATTTGTGGGTTTTCCCCGCCAAATTCGCTAAAACCCGAAAACTGAACTAGACTTTCGGATACAACGATAATAAGTTCTGAGTCAGTAATAGCTGAAAACTGCGTTGCTTTACATTGGTAACAGACTTGCTCGAGCAGCCAACTAACCTAGTATGGTTCGGCCATTTCCGCCTCTATCAGCTCTCGAGGAGGGTGAGTTTACCAGTCCCCAGCTGAAAACTGCAGGTTTCCAACTGAAGCCTGATACATATAATAGAGTGAGCAATGCAAGGGGGCAAACAAAGAGTCAACGAAGCAAAAAAAAACTAGGCAAAGGGAACTCATTTCATCAGAACCCATGTCCTTCTTTTCGACCCTTACACACTCCCATCCTTGGCTTTTGGTTCTTTGATGGCTTTGAATATCTTTCTTTCATCTGAGTAAGATGAAAGGTAGCTTCGAACCGCAGAACTCGTTACACTGTTCTTTCAGAAGAGCGTATTCCTTGGTCTCGGCTGCGAAGTCATTCAGAGTGTCGCGAACCCAAAGGGGCTTGGGGCTTAGCTACGGAAACACGTCTGAGGTTCTGAACTTCTGAGGCAATCATCTCCAACCTTTCCAGCCTCCTCGCCATCGACTCCAAACCCACGAACATCCTGCAGTCTCGTTTAGCAGCTTGCAAATAAGATGTAAATCTCACTATAGCCTGGGCCTTGCGCCCCCTACCTTGAGATAGCCAACCTATCGCAAAACGATCGCATCATCATCGCAGAGCATCCTTAGGACAAATGTCTGGATCATTTACGAGATTCACTTCGAAGAGCAGAGCAAAGATAGGAGCCGAATTCTCTCTCCCACCATGACGTCGTCAACGGTGCCGATTCGGATCCTCAGAAGGCTATTTTAAGGTTACTCACAACATTGATGAGCCACGAAGTTGCACTTGATCTTCGGTCAAAGACCGGGAGTGGAGATATAGCTTCTGACCTGTTTGGACTTCGGAGACGCGTCCGAAATGGCAACCTCAACTACGAACACCACCGTGCGCTGTCACGCCTTGTCGTCAAACAAGCCTCCGATGTCGACGTTTGGAACGCCGTCTTCGACCTCATCACCACAGTCTCCCGAATAACCCCTCCTACAAGCATTCCTGTTTCCTTCGATGGCACTCCAATCACGAGTTCATCCGCCTCGCAGCAAGGCGGTGAGCAAACTCAGAAACTGATGGAAGGAAGGGTCTTCGAAGAGATAAGGGGATGTACATATCAGAACGTTGAGGGTTTCTTCTCAAAATAATTCGAGGGAAAGCCTTGGACCGAGCGTACTCTGTGGTATATCCAGTGCTCCATATGTGGCCTATCCAATGCTCCATATGTGGTATATCCAGTGCTCCGTATGTGGTATATCCAGTGCTCCATACGTGGCCTATCCAATGCTCCATATGTGGTATATTCAGTGCTCCATATGTCACATGTGGCCTATCCAATGCTCCATATGTGGCCTATTCAATGCTTCATATGTGGTATATTCAGTCGGTCAAATAGAAAACTCGTTCTCGATCGAAGACGCGATCCCGCTCTAATTATGATCCCGCCGTAGCTCTTATTTTTGCTCCTGACTCTATAACAAGACTCTTTCACTTCAGAACTGGCTCTAATCTACAGAAATGACTTCTCGACTCCAGAACTGGCCCATCGTGCTCTCATGATAGCGCTCCGCTCCAAAATTGGCTCATTGGCTCACTGGCTCCAGAAATGGCTCCGCTTCAAACCTGGCTCACGCGCTTCAAAATTGGCTTCCTATATTCAATCGTCATGCCTTTCAGGTCGCGAGCCTTCGCCAGCGAAACTAGCAACACTGTAACTACTTAATACGAAAAGATACGAGATAACAACTCCTTTCGCGCTTTCGAATTCTCCCGATGATCATAAGTCGATCAAGTAGCCTGGATCGTGGGAGATGAAGAAGCAAGTGCCGGAAAAGTTTGTCAAAATATATTGGTGAGAATTGTCACGTCCGTTATTCACAGTTCGCTAATAGACTTTCAAGAGAACAGACTAGGAATCTCAGTGGAGTCATCACAAGTGCGTCTTATTATCAATAGCGACGATTCTTATACTTGAGCAGCATTACCGGCGAAGGAACATCTCTTTTCGAAGCATATGAGTGAACATTCGATTGAAGCTTACTTGAAGGATTTATGTGAAGGGATTGAGGTAACATTTGAGGCTTTACCGGTAACAGCAGAGCAAAACTCGGCAGATTGCCTGCAAGGCAAGGCATTATCAATATATACACGCAATATCGAAGCACAAGTCAGCTTCAGCGCGAAAATTGCGAAGGTTCAAGAAGAGAGTAAATCGCTTGCGCGAGAGCTGAGCCAATGGAGAGATCAAGCAAATGCAGAATCGAAACTTAGACGGCGTGCTGAAGCTGAGATCATAAATCAGGTTACGACAGCTAATCAGAGACTTCAACAGGAGGTTCAAAAGCATGTCACGATAGCTGAGTATTTCAAAAACAGGACTGTCAAGTACTCGGAAGAAGTCAAAAGGATGCTGCCAGTGTTGGAGGAACTGAATTTTGAAATACCTTATATTTAAGAAGATTTTAGCGAAGTTGAAATTGTACTATCGGACTGATCAAGAGGGTGATCCTGGGTGCCTGCGCCCCTCGCGTGGGTGAGCTGCTGCCTGATTTCGCGGTTATCAGAAACCTTTACGTTACTCTTTTAGATCGACGGCGGAGCATTCAGAATTGGCCTTCGAGCGCGTTTCTACTCGGAAAGCGGCGTGGAGAGAGAGGAGATCTAATATCGACCTTATTCCCTCAAGCTCTTCCAAACTATCCCTCCTGTCTTCCTCAATAATCTTAATTCCTGCCCTTTCCAAGCGCATGGAGGTCTTTTTCCTTTACATGCCTTCCCTTATCGCTCTTGCAGCTTGAGCTTCAATCGGCTCCTTTATTCCCGTCTCATTAGTACGCCATACAGCTGTGTCGATCGCTTTCAGCTCCAACGTCGCCGACCCCAGTCGAAACATCGATCATCACGATCGAGATCTTTCGTGCTTCAGCTTTCATCTTCTTTGCTGGCAAACTCCGCAATCTTCCTTCACAGTCCTCATCCTTCGCTCTCTCGACCTCCCTCTCCTCACCTTTGCCTCTCCTCCGCGTCCCTACGTTTCGCCGTTACGCTTCAGCTGGCTTTCCTGGCTGGCGTTCCAGCCAACTAGCGGCGGCCCGATGCTGCTGCCTCAGGCCACTAAGTGCTAGCCTGATGGAGGGCTTCAACGATAGGCATACACTACGCATGGTGGAACTGAACGTACGATATCATGAGATCTTGTATTACATACCGGCTGCTTTTCAATAATATTCCATCCTTTTACTGACCCTGGTTCGCATGCTTGACCAGAACAAAGAAGAAAAGGGTGCTGGTGTTGGTGAAGCAGTTTCGTTGAGGATTGAATTGTCAAGCAAATATGTATCATATTCCAGCAACTTCAGAGCCGATTCAGTATGCAAGAATTGCTAGAGCGCAGGAATGAACTTATAGGAATGCTTTTCTGACTATCAGATGTCTCTGCCTTGGCTTTTCATTTCATGAATCACTGACAAAAAATGCTGGAAGCACTTCCGTGTTGTAGAATGGTCCGAGCTCAATGTCTTCGAAAACTCTTCTGAAGCTCTGAGATAGAGAACAGACGCATCATTGTACCGTTTCTGAGTGTGAAACAGATAAGCAAGGGAATAAACGCTGGTCAATGTGTTCGAATGCTTCACTCCTAGCACTTTTTCCATCCCGTTCAACGCTCGTCGGTTCATCTCTTCGACCGCTTTATACTTTTCCTGATATTGAAGTATCAATGCTAGATTACTGATACTGATCAATGTGTTCGAATGCTTCACTCTCAGCACTTTCTCATTTCCGTTTAACGCTCGTCGACTCATCTTCTCGATCGCTTTATATTTTTCTTGCTTCTGAAGCATCGATGTCAGATTATCGATGTTGATTAATGTGTCCGGATGCTCCACTCCTAGCACTTTCTCCCTCCCGTTTAACGCTCGTCGATGCATTTCCTCAGCCGCCTTATACTTTCCCTGATCTTGAAGCACCGTTGCCAGATTACTGACGCTGATTAATGTGTCCGGATGCTTCACTCCCAGCACTTTCTCATTCCCGTTTAACGCTCGTCGGTTCATCTTCTCGGCCGCTTCACACTTCCCCTGATATTGAAGCACTAATGCCAGATTACTGATGCTGCTCAATGTGTTCGGATGCTCCACTCCTAGCACTTTTCCCCTCCCGTTTAACGCTCGTCGGTTCATCTTCTCAGCCGCCTCATACTTCCCCTGATATTGAAGCACTAATGCCAGATTACTGACGCTGATTAATGTGTCCGGATGCTTCACTCCCAGCACTTTCTCCCTCCCGTCCAGTGCTTGTCGGGCCATCTTCTCGGCCGCTTCGTACTTCCCCTGGTTTTGAAGCACCAATGCCAGATTATCAATACTGAACAATGTGTCGCGATGCCTCACTCCCAGCACTTTCTCAATCCTGTTTAACACTTGTCGGTTCATCTTCTCAGCTGCCTCATACTTCCCCTGGGCTCGAAATATCAATGCCAGATTACTGACGCTGGTTAATGTGTGAGGATGTTCCGCTCCCAATACCCTCTTTTCCGTTTCTATCGTTTGTACTTCCAACTCTTCGGCCTCTTTCAACCGCCCTAGATTCCTGTATATCGTTGCCAAATTAAAGGCAAAGGGCTCTGTATAGTGACGTCCACATTTTACTCCCTCGAATTCTATCACTCGAACTTGCACTTGCAGCTTCTCTGCATCTTTCCATCTACCTTCACTCATCATAAGGAAAGACAATTGTACCCGTAACTCTTGAACGAGACGATGACCATCCCCAAGCACAGATCCTATTGTTTCCACTTCTTTTTGATATCGTGATTCAGCTTCACGAGAACGCTGCTCTTCGCGATATTGTTGACTAAAATCAAATGCGTAGAAATGACCTTGTTCTGAGAATTTTCTGAAGATGCCGTTCTGAAACTCCGGTCTTTGTGTATTCTTTTCAACTTGCTCAATCTTGTGCTCAAGATCTTGAATTGATATGTTGTGTTTACTGAGCAAGGATCGGCATTCAATAATATCTTTTGAAACACTCAAGCCCAGCTCATAACAAAAGGCAAGGCTCAAAACGTGACACTGACTAATGTCAAATCGATCTTTTCTTTCCTCTAAGCATTTTGCGATGTAACAACGCACGTCAAAGTGAGCTTCAATAAGCTGATGTAATGATAGGGTAATCTGAAAACTATTAGTTCACTATACAGACTGTGGCTTCATAATTTGAAACCGCGAGTCAAACTTACTTGAAAATTCTCGTGAGGTATGAATATTTTGTTCGCCGAAAATGCTGAATGCAAGGCTCTAATATCTCGTTAGTATCTCATTTCGAATGCAGAGATTTTACTGGCCTATATGATGATAAGAGTTGCAAGAGTTCATCAAAATTCGCTGTTCGTTCAGCTGAATCTTTAATGATTGTTGACCTGAAGAGTTTTTGCATATCGTTCTTTTCCCGACTATTTAGGTCCGATGAGGCTCTAAGCAATTCAGAAGCGTAATCTGATACTACTTTCTTCTGTGAATCTTCTAAATTCTTCTCAAAATTGCGATCTCGATTCGTTCCTTTGTTGGAGAAGAGAAGTCATAGACAGAGCATGCCAAACGAGTATGCGTTCATCTTTCTAGCTTCTCTCGGCAGAATCTCCCGATGATGCCGTTCTGGAGCCGTCCAGATCCCCGACTCAGGCATTGTGATCGGGTGAGTGTCGGTTGAAAATAGAGTAGAGTAACCGAAATCTGTCACTTTTGCCACATGACGAGCCTCATTCTCAGAGGAAACCAGAATATTCTCAGGTTTAATGTCGCCGTGAATGACACCTTTTTCACTTAACAATATCGCCAAGAGAGGAAGGATTGAGAACCTACCAGTGGCATGCAAATCTCTGACCGCGAGAGCAACATCGAACAACATGTCAAGTCTTTTCTTGGAATCCAGCTCTTTTCCTGAGCTTGATGTCATGAATTTGTTCAAATCCCCGCACCGAGTCTTCTCTAACACTAGGACTGGCCAAACTTCCTCACCACCATCAACAACGTCCCAGCAGATTCCTTCGATGTTCGCAACATTCGGATGGTATCGGATGGCGGGATGACCTAATATCGATATTTCCGCAATGAGTGCACGCAAATTTCGGGCCTTTCTCATAGCGGACTGGGAAGGCTCCAGACGTTTAAACGTGAAAGTCGCCTAAATATTGACCAATGCTTGATAGATCACGGCGGTACCACCTTCGCCGACTTTGCCTAGTGCTGGCTGCCATGTAATCGGAAGAAAGTCAATCTTCAGACTTTGGGCGACCCCAAGGAAATCGAGGAGGTCATATTCTTCGTTCGAAGTTGAGCTCGCGCTTTGATGAGTCTCTCCAGACTTCGTGTACGTGACTAGAGCTGAAGTGTCACAAACGCTGTCGGAGGCTGTTGACATATCGAAGACTTGACCGATGCATCAGGCTCTCTTGAATGAAGAAGCTCGAAATCGATTGAAGATCTTTTGGTCTGTATTATGAATGCTTTCCCCGAACTATAGAGAGGCTCGGTTTGTATCTAGTCTTAGAGGGAAGATGTAAAAAGCAAGGGGTGGTGAAGTTGTTGTTGTCAGCCGGGTGATCTTGCTGCCTAACACATCCAGGCTAGTACATATGGAGGAAGAACATGCGACTGACTCGGTCCACGGTCCCACGGAGGATTCCGTTAAGGCTTGGCAGTACCAATTGAATGGTATGGTGACTTAACAAGTACCTGAACATGAGCATTCATCAACGCTCAGACCGTGCATCCCTCAGGCTGTGCAAAGTCTCTATTTTGAGGTGAAAGTCGTTGCGAAATGCGTGTTTTTCGAGTCGGAAGATTCTGTACTGCAGCGCGTTTCATACAATGCAACATGTCTGATCATAGATTACGTTCTAGTGACTTCTAAGACCACATACTTTCTATGCTCTCGATCTTTGCAAAAACCCTTACCAGTCTCGACATCGACAACTCATTCGACAAATCACAATTTTATGGTTTACCTACGCTGAAACGTATTCATCATAACGCACCTCTGCTTAAGACCGAGGTACGTTGCCAGATAATATCAACAAAATCTTTTCATGAAAGGTCTTCAATCCCTGAATCATAAGACCATCTAAAGCGCATCAAATGCTTCACTAGGCTCAGCACTTTGCTAATTGCTTCACCACGGTCTTAGCAAAGCCTAGGGCAACGCTTATGGAGGAATTAGAACCTTCATCGACATTCTCGGGCTTGCCGAAATCTCCTTTCAAGCATGCATCAACGACGTCTCGGTAAATAGTACCCATGGTAAATCCTAGTTCTGGAATCTTCTTGTCCCGAAGGTAGTTGAGATAATCTTCTGAAGAGTCATCTGTCATGACAGTTATTTTATTGAGCGGCTTCCAGTGACCAATCTCTAGCAGAACCATATCAAGACTGTATTAATCGAACTCAGGCCGATATCGAACCTTACCTTTATTTTTGAGATATTCCGGATGTTGTGAGTCCATGAGAGCGCGATCTGTTTCATACAGCCAGGTGAAATATGAGTTCTGTTCATCGGGTCGGCTGTTTGAGAACCCTAGCAGATAGGGACAATCGACGTCGTTTCGCCAAGGGAAGCCTTTTGGGTACACAAAAGCAATGTTCAAGGACGATATGCTTTTATGCAGCCATGCGACTTTGTGAAATTTCAGCATCGCCGTCGCCAAGTTTTGGGCAAGACGAAATCGACTGCCCAGAGACGGCTCTCGTCGTTTTGCGAGCACAGTTCGAAGCGTTGAAATTTCTGGAGGATCCGAACCTGTCGAGGTGGGTAGGCTGTATACAAGGCCACAAGATAGTTTCGCGGGGTCATGGAAATACTCGAGGCAATGGAGCACTCGAAAGCCATTGGAGCAGCCTGCACTCGCCTGCTGTAGCAACTCAGCCGTGGTCTCGAGACGGAGGTAGAGTTCGAGTCGAATCGAGTCTTCTAAACGATCAGAGCCATAAGGTTTGACTTCACACAGCACTTCAACTGCGTCTCCGTTCTTATCTATGACCAATGTACTCTTGTGATGGATGCCGACCTGATCTCGACCCTTCAGGCGCTCAAGTTCTATCCACAGGTCGGGCCGGCTGCTCTGCAAACGTTCTGTTACCAATGAACCCATCTGCTTGATAGTTGCCAACATGCTAATCCTGTGTCGCTCATGTTCATGAGAGTGATGAAGTGCTTGACCGGCGAGATCTTGCGTTCCTGTACCCAGAACTTTCAACTTCAAATTTCGGCGAGAGTTTTCCTGCAGCTTGTTCGGGAGCGCATCGACAAGGAAGTCATTGAGACGCTCTATTGACTGGTAGATCGTGCGATTCTGCGATTCGATTGAAGATGCAAGTAGCGTGTTTTGCAGCTCTCTCAGGCACTTCAAAGTCGATTGGTATTCGTCATATGATGGTAACTTTCAGTGGTATGACAGAGGTGAGTTCTTGTGGGTGTAGAGAATCTCGCACGCTTTCATTCAGCTCTCAAACTGCATCCGCTCTATGAAAGCCTGGGGCGAGCTGCCTTCTCCACAGATATCAGCGTATAGGGGATTTATTTGCTGAGTAATTGTGTCAATAGCGATGAACCGCATCCTCCTCTCTACTTCTTTCGCTTTGGGACGAGCACTGGGATCAAGCTGAAGAACCTGCCTGATCAACTCGATAAGCAGACGCTCTGATCTCGTACTCGCTTTACTCGACAGACCTGTGAGACACATGGTCACCGCGGGGTTCTTTCTTGTTGAGGTCATGGTGGAAACGGTGAAGCGTGATCTGCCCAAATCGATAGCTTCTCTCATCCTCAAATCTTTGAACACCTGCTGCTCCTGACTTCATGTAGACCAGTGTTTCCATCATGATACATCCGAGGGACCAAATATCGCTAGATCGACCAATAATTTGTCTTCTCTTCGTTTCGTCCGACGCGCTAATATCTTCGCACTCCGAAGCTATATAATAGCCGCCGACGGATTTATAAGATGTAGCAGACCCTTCCGTGAGCTCTTTGAACCTAGACAGACCGAAATCGGCGAGAAGAAATGTGGCGTCGTCGACCAAAACGTTTTGGGGCTTTAGGTCATGATGACAACCAATCCGAGTTAACATATTATCTTTGGAGAACATGTTATGGGTGGCGTGCACCGCTGAGCACAATTCAGACAGAGCAAGAATGATATTCTCATCTGATTGAAACGCGGGAGGCCGAGCGTTTTTAAAAAGATTCGCGAGATTTTCACCACGGGCGAGTGGAAATATGAGATTGTGTTTGTCTCGATAGGTATAAGAGCCTAGTAATTCGATGATGTTTGAATGCTTGATGAGTTTTAATTCAGACAGGTTTCGAAGTTCCAGCTCATATTCAGCTTTTTCACGTTGAGGTTTGAACTCTTTCCGCACGACCTGGAGCGTCCAGTTAGCAAGTCAATAGCTCAATTCACAGTGTTCGATAGCTCGCCTCGTGGTACGTTTCACGACCGAACTGCTGATAAGAGTGCTCGACCTCAATCCGATGAACTGCCCCAAAGCTTCCCTTCCCGAACTCCTCGTCGCTGAGAAATGGCAAAACAAAGTCATCTGGAAGAATTCTTGTGAACACACTCCCTGAGAAGGACGGCGCTGTGAATTCTCACTGTTTATCGTGGAAGTTCTGTGCCATCGTTTCATCCAGTAATTCTTTAAGCTTAATGAGCTCAAAGGGTAGGTGATGATCAATGAGGCCGCGTTGCATGCGATCGTCTTTGATGAAGCTGATAATGCTCCGGGGCTGCCTTATAAGAATCAGGATGGCAAAAACATTTCATGCGCCATTTTTGATGATTTCGACTGCCTCGTTGACATGATATATCTCCATTTGGCTGTCAAGAAGAACCTTTCGGACGCTCTTCGAGGTCAAAACCTCGCGAACGCGGTGACTGGGAACGAAGTACCGATAGTTCACCGCGTTCTTGCGACGGATTTTGGATATCGATGAATAGAGCGTATTCATTGCTCGATTTGACCTCCAATGGTATCAGAGCCATCTATCGACGATCAAGAACTGGCGCGTTCGATGATGGACTCGATTTGATCCTGCTCAAGATTAGAGTCAGAATAGGGTTCAGGATGGATCATAGACATACTTTTGTCAGTTTCCGTGGGACGACAAGATGATAATAGTCGGTTCTTTCCTGAGAGAATACAGACCAGCTAAGCCTCGAAACGTAAATCTATCATAAGACGAATACTTACATCCACCGAGAAATTCGTCCCAAAAAGAGACTGAAGAAGCGCATTGAGCTTGTTCAACTTGATGTATTCGTGTGCTATGACTTGGTTCTCCATTTGGGAGAGGAAGAAAGGTGTGATTCTCAGTAATGCGTGTTGCTTCGTTGCTTCCGGGAATGTTGAAGATGAATCACGAGAGGTTTTCAACATTTTGTCCGCATTTCAATGTCTTCTCAGAGGCTCAGCACGTCCTAAAGAACGGTTGATTCCTATTGACCATGAGGACTACGCCCGGCTATGCTGGCCATAGCTGCCTGATGCCCCACCTCCGCCTACGCTGGGTTAACGCAGACGTAAATGGGGCGCGATTACGGTCGACATGCGTCTAACACGCATAAATTCTAATTGCTTTGGCCCGCATTCACTTCATGGCCTCCAATCATGTTCGATACAAGGCGCGTCAAATGCTATCACATGAACATGATCTTTCCAACAAGGCGGCCTTCACATCCTTGTTTGATGGTATTTTTGCAACCCTGTGACGATGGTCATTGCTTGAGGCTTGTAAATTGCATAAACGTCCTTTCAGTCACATTTTGAAAGAAAGAGAGAAAAACTACAGCGATAACATGACCGAGTTTCAGAGTGATTTATGCAAGCTTTACCCACTCGGTGACAAATCCCTTGTTCCAGTGGGGGTTGATGAAGAAAGGTATAGCCTCCGCTTCCTGGACAATTCGCGACGTTTGTTTGCCAGTCAGGGAGAACATTTGGAAATTACGCGAGTACTGTCAGGAAGCGAGGATGAGGATTCCTGCAGCCAACGTTATTGAACTCATCAAGGTGACTGATTTTCTACAGAGAAAGAATCATATTTGGTAGAAAGCGTCAGTGCACTCGACAGCCATGTAAAGGTGAGACTGAAAAGCGCTTATATGACAAGGAGGAATTCGTGACAAGCCCTAGATCAACACGAGCTCCTTCACACAGGACGCATTCTAGTAAAAGACCTGATCTACATCGAAAAGCATCATAGCTGATTTACTTGTTAGTTTGATTTCACAACAAACCTCCTGGGGTCCGTTACGGGTCTCGTCTCACGCACTCAGACTAATCCTTGCCTCACATCATGTTTTTGTACCATTTTTAGATTTCGTTCAAGCTTATGGCTCAAAGAGACACGCCGATCAACACAGTTGAAGTGGAGCCCGTTGAAAGGTCTCTCAAAGGCCGGTAGACGGGGACAATCGCCAGATGCATGGCAAGAACTTTCCCCATGTGTTAGTCTGTCGGTCCGTGAATTGACCTGTTAATGCAGAGTTTTGTTATAATTTGCAGTACGTGGAGCTAAACGGGCGAAGCGAAGGAGTTCCATGGTCGCTACGCCAATGCGCAGTATACCAAGTTGGGATCGGTAATGACCGTCATTTCGATCGTATGACAAGTCATATGACGTCAAGTCGTGACATGGATCTGACCTGACAAATGACATGACAGCAGTCTAGCCAGATCGGGTTTCGCGCTAACCCTTTCTAGGTATAGGCTAGCCCGTTTCGGTAGAACATCTTGCAATTTCCGCCGAATCCTCCCTTTCCTCAACCTTTCTACATCAACCATCACCTCTATTGACTGTTATTCCTACTCTATATAAGCACTATGCTATCTGATTCAGCTGTACACGCCGCATTTACCGAGTCAATCGTTCCAGGAAGAAGAGAAAGAGTAGTGAAATGCCGCGAGCGTACATCGGCAAAATGTTCGACAGCTAACTTTTTGCTCGATGACAGAATCTGGAAAAGTCGGCTCGATTCAGCTAATAACCAGCTAACAACTGACTAATCAGCTAAATTTCAGCTAAATTCGACTAACTCAGCTAATTCAGCTAAAATATTTATCTACATGCTCATCACTCTACTCGCTCACCTACTCGCTCACCTACTCGCTCATCTACCTTACTCGCTCATCTACTCGCTTACCTACTCACCACCCTACATACTCACCACCCTACTCGTCACTCTACATGCTCACCACCCTACTCGTCACCCTACATGCTCACCACCCTACTCACCACCCTACATACTCATCATTCTACTCGTCATTCTACATGCTCACCACTCTACTCGCCACCCTACATACTCACCACCCTACTCATCACCCTACATACTCATCACTCTACTCGTCATTCTACATGCTCACCACCCTACTCGTCACCCTACATACTCACCACCCTACTCGCTCACCTACTCGCTCACCTACTCGTTCATCTACTCGTTCATCTACTCGCTCATCTACTCGCTCACCTACTCGCTCATCTACTCGCCCACCCTACTCGCTCATCTATTCGCTCACCTACTCGCTCACCTACTCATCACCCTACATACTCACCACTCTACTCGCCATCCTACATGCTCACCACCCTACTCGTCACCCTACATACTCACCACCCTACTCGCTCACCTACTCGCTCACCTACTCGCTCACCTACTCGCCCACCTACTCGCCCACCTACTCGCTTCACCTACTCGCCCTACCAATCTTCCTACCAAACGCTCTACCAAATTCCCTACCAAACGCTCTATCAAACGCTCTATAAAACGCGTCGATCGAGCGCATAACACGGGTCAAACAGTGCTTCAAACAATGCTTTCTACTGAGCTTTCCACTGAGCTACCTACTGAGCTACCGACTGAGCTTTCTACTGAGCTTCCCATCGAGCTTCCCATCGAGCTTTCGACCGAGCTTTCTAGTGAGCTTCCGACCAACCTTTCTATCGACCTTTCTACCGACCTTTCTACCGAGCTATCTACTGAGCTACCTACTGAGCTATCGACCGAGCTTTCTATTGACCTTTCGACCGAGCTTTCTACTGACCTCTCTACCGACCTTCCTACTTGTTACGAAGCGTGTCGGCATTGAATAGGGCCTAGCCAATAGGCCCTAGGGATTTCGGTATGTGGACAAGGAACAACGATGTTCCGGATCGGAATATGCTGGAACATTCCATCTATCCGAGCCCTAGCAAACCGGCTACTTCGCCCCTTTGTTCGCCCTACTATAGATACAGCTCGGAACTGTCTTCTTCCTTCTGTATTCTTAGTTTCCTAGTTAGAGCTACCTCTATTGATCAAACATTCTATCCAGCTACGCACTACCTCGCTGCAGTGTGGTTAGATTCTAGGCACGGTCCCAACACTACTGACCTTTCTACTGAGCTATCTACTGACCACCCTACTGACCACCCTACTGACCATCCTACTGATCACCCTACTGACCACCCTACTGACCACCCTACTGACCACCCTACTGACCACCCTACTCACCATCCAAGAATCAAATTTGTTCCCTACCGAGCATCAAACATGGTTCTACCGTACACCCTTCATGACTCTCTTCATGACTTTCTACATGACTTTCCACCAAGCTTCGAATTGCTTCGCAATCAAGGATCAAATTTGTTCCCTACCGAGCATCAAATATAACTCTATCGAACATTCTACATGACTCTCTATCGAACATTCTACATGGCTCCCTACCGAACATTCTACATGGCTCCCTACCCCATTAGTTTACCCATTAACTTCCTCATTGACTTTTCCATTGACTCTCTCATTGACTTTCCCTGTTAGGGGCCAGCATAGAGCGAGTCATATGGGTGTAATGTAACGAGTATATAAATGCTAAGGAAGGAAAGTATCTAGAAGGGAAGGGCCGGCTATCTATATGACTCAGGAGAACATAAGCTAACCCTGAATAGGGTTGGCTTCGGAACAAGCCTATGCCCTAGCGGCGAGCGATCGGCGATAGCCCTCAGGATAGCCAACATAGCTACCAACGAAGGTGCGTAGCTAGGATCGTAACATTCCCAGCGCATATATTAAACTGTGTAAATAGCTATTATTTAGTTAGTCAAATTAATCATTAATTAATCAATTATACGGGCGCAATAATTATTCAATCATTAATTCAATATTTGATTGCTAATAAACAAAATGCGCAAATGTTGAAGAAGTTGACAAAAGAGATAAAATCGATATTAGCTGAGTGCACAGCTAAGTCAGCTAAGTGACAGCTAATAGTCAGCTAATAACTGAGAGGGTCAGCTAATTCCGACCGTTAGCTGGCACATGAGATTAACAGCTAACTCAGGAAAAGTCGGCAAAAACCAGCTAATACCGACTTTTTCCGCCTCACGATTTTGCCGATGTACACTACGAAAGATAGCCCAAACAATGCCTACTGAAGAGGAGCTTATAGGGGTAGAAGATCAGTGGTTGGAGGAACAAGATTCGATGTTGAAAGCTCGAGAAAGAGATGGAGAAGAGACGGAAATTACACTATAAATTGCTCTGTTTTCTCTGTTTTCTCTGTTTTCTCCGGGTTCTCAGGCGTCTGCGGCTCCGGAATTGTTAGAACGCTCAGCCCAATAGTCGATTCCTGGGCTCTGATTGGTCAAAAGCCTTAGTAATATATATATAAGCTGTCTTATTGGCTGTCAAGTAGAAACATCTGACGTCAGGATGACAGAAAACATCTGACCTGACCTGACTGTCATATGACCATCCGTTATCCCTAATACCAACAGGTTTGTCTTAAAACCCAACGCTCGAGTTGGATTCTCTTGCATGTCTCAACCAGAATGCGCGCAACGCTGGATCAAGCATTGAGAAGCAAAATTTACAAGAATGCTTACCTGGGAGTTGACTCCATGCTTCCCCATATGATATTTCTTTCAGCTATGGCAGGAAACTGGCAGGACTACCTCGAGTACCTGCGCTCACAACTTGCCTTCTTTGTAAGTCCATTACCCCGTCTCACACCTTGGGGCTCGCACTGACTTGGTCCCATGGAGGATGAAAAAGCATGTTTCTCGTCGGTTGACCGTAGCTTCAGTCACGACTACTCTGTCACTTTCTTAGACAGTCAGAATCTACAGCTATTTCGACAGAAGCTCCTCAGGACATCTACGGTCCTCGACTCATGCTTGGACGTTGCCAAAGGCTGCGAAGCTCATTGCCGCAAGCTAATTGCTTCGAAGGTAACGGATATTGGCGAACACTGCTTGACCGAGATCACAATCTACACGAGACAGATACACTACCATCGCCGTGAACTGCGCCGTATCATCCAGTACTCATCGGGAACGAGCAAGCTGGTACGCTTTCATCTCTGACGCCTTTACTTTTAGAAAAGATATATCACTAACAAAAGCGCAACGTGGCTCAATAGCTTTTTACCATCCTAGATTACCGGGATAGCAAGACCTTCCAAGAAAGCAATCATGCCATAAAAGGCAACCTGAACAGATTACAGCTTATCACCTCCCAAATTCAGCACGAAGACATGAGATTAGCTAGAATAGCACAACAAATTCAAAAAGAGTCCAAAAGGGTTCAAGTCTTGAGCATCATCGCAATCATGTATCTACCAGCCTCTCTTATTGCGGTACGTAGAATCTTCAGCTTCCGAATTGCCATAAGCTCATTTTCATCAGACTATTTTCAGTTCCAGTCTTTTGCAATCGCAGGCAAACGACGTCAACGACCCCGCCAAAGGGTCACACATTGTAATCTCATCTCAATTCTGAATCTTCGTGGTGACCTCTATCTGCTTAGCAGTCGTAACTCTTGCATATCCGTTACTTTGGGACAGGAGAGTCTCCAGAGTCTCACCGTGACAACGGCGTATGTCATTCTTATCCGTGTTGCACTTGAATTCCAGGCCTAACCTCGTGTAGATCCTCTCGGCTCTTCCCTCTCGTCTTCGGCTGTGGTCGCTTGAACGCAACATGAGAGCTTTCAAACCTCTTTCATCGCAGTCGTAGTCTGCTTCGACTCTGTAGTATCTGCATCGAGCCTGAGAATCTACCTCTAAACGTCTTCTAGCTGCCTCTAGGCAATGCCTGGTGTAGTAGTCTGCAGTGACTTCAAACGCTGCTAGTGTATAACCAGGCAATGGTTTTGTCCTCACGTCCAGTTTCTACCAAGGTCTCAGCCCGTGAAGCCACGTCGCTGACGATGATTTTGCGTTAGCATCAACGGATCGTCTGACCTTGAACACTCTTTGTGGATCAAAAGGACGAAGAGGCGCCTCTTTCTTGGTACGTCGAGGCTTGTTCTCTCGGCCGTCCGATATCCGTGAGATACTGCTTTGTGGAGCGTCCAAGTCCACGATGGCAGGTTCAGCTTACCTTGCGCTTTGGGCGCTGCATATTCCGTTTCCGAGGCTCGGGTTTCAAAATTCCTGCCTGGGCTGTGCTGAGAACCGAACGAGCCTTCGGTCGTCTCTGCCGACGGTCAAGAGCGAAAGCCCTTTGCACGACTTTCGGTGCGCCATCCTGATTGACATGATCTCCTTCAACGAGTGTCGCGTGCTCAGCATTCATCACTATACACTCGTGCTCGATTCATCGTAGCAGAATCTTACACTGTCCAACCGCCGTTTAGCAGACTTCAATCTTTCCTGACAGATTTTTGCATCTCGTGCTGCACGTTTAAAACCTGCGGCGTCTGCATTTTCAAATTCCTTTCGAGCCTCATTCAACTTTTTTTTCAGATCATCGATGTCCTTCTCAATCCTTTCATGGCGCTGAAGATGATAATCCTGGAATTCAACTTCAGCCGACTTTGTTGTCCTGGTTCAGACCGTAGGCGTATATCCCCTTTCACTTTATACCTTCGCCGACGTTCGCGAACCTCATCCTCAAAATCACTGAAAGTTTTATGTTGTAGATAATGACGTCGGTTTGTCCCTTGAAATTTACGGCATTTCTTTCAATCCGATAATTGAGCGCAGATCACCACATCTCCTGTTTCGGGGAGAAATTCCCAGTATGATATTATCTCTTCGTATTTCTTCGGGAAATTTTACAAAGAAAACTCAAGATCGATCGAGTAGCAAGAACAATTGTCTTTCTCTTTCAAATTCTTGCGAGCCTGATTCTCTAGAAAGTGAGATCATAGAATACGGATTTTATAAAGCTATCAATGATCAATTCAGATGTAAAACTAGAATTCACAATGGAATATACTTATATCATTGAATATGTTGTTGTGTTGATGATTGTTACGATCCTAGCTACGCACCTATGTTGGTAGCTATGTTGATGACTATGTTGATGGCTATGTTCCTGGCTATCGCCGGTCGCTCGTCACTAGGCTATCGAGTTGTTCCGAAGCCAACCCTATTCAGGGTTAGCTTATGTTCTCCTGAGCCATATAGATAGCCGGCCCTTCCCTCCTAGATACTTTCCTTCCTTAGCATTTATATACTCGTTACATTACACCCATATGACTCGCTCTATGCTGGCCCCTAACAATGATCATGATGTGAAATTGAATGTTGCGAAGTCAAAAATTTGTACAATCAATGCTGCACTGAGCTCGCGAAGTAAGCAAAGCTAACCCGAAGGGGCTTAGCCCCACACGTCTGAGGTTCTGAGGCAGCAAAGGCGACTAACCAGAGACGGGACCATCGAAAAAAAACGTTGTATTATAATACCTGACATCCCCACAGACAGGAATACTACCAGTTTATAAATATTTACCAGTACTGCCCATTATCCAGAAGCTGTTTCGCCCACAAGATTAAGTGGGAGTATCAAGCCAGCGCTGAAAGAGGGTTTCCAACATGGCAGCAGTATCCGCGGTCCCAGACGAGCCCGGTCAACCTCCAGCACTAACAGCGCTATCCCTTGCAGAAAAATCCCAAGAAGCAGCATCAAAAGAGCAAATCATCACTCCATTCGACGTATCTGGCGGTGTAGACGAGCACGGCAAAGCGAAAGCCATAGACTATGACAAACTCATCAACACATTCGGCTCTCAAAGAATCGACAAGGCGCTTCTCGAGCGGTTTGAACGAGTCACTGGACATCGATCTCACCGCTTGATGCGCCGGGGCATGGTGTTCAGCCATCGGGATTTAAACATTATTCTGGACAAGTATGAAAAGGGGATACCGTTTTTCTTGTATACGGGTAGGGGGCCGAGTAGTGATAGTATGCATGTAGGGCATTCGATACCGTTCGAGTTTACCAAGTAAGTTTTGCTAGATAGATGGGAGATGTTAGGTCCAACTGTATGCATTGAAAAAACCCAAACTCCCGCTCTTAAGTTGGTTATATCAATATTTCTATTCTTTCATTGTTTGCCATGCCAAACTTAAAGTCGTTCGTCGGATAATTTCTTCTTACCGTTGCGTATATACAGACGAAAGTTTCTTTCAAGTCTTCATATATTATGCGGCTGAAAATATGCATATACTGATCATAACAGATATCTACAAGACGTTTTTAATGTACCACTAGTCATAATGTTAACAGACGACGAGAAATTCTTCCACACCCCCAAGCTCACCCTAAAAGAAGCCTACCGCTTCGCCGAGCAAAACGCCCTAGATATTATAGCCATAGGCTTCGATCCGAAAAAAACTTTCATCTTCGCCGACACCCAGTTTATCGACAGCGGCTTCGCCGCCGCCTTCAATGCTAACGTCCGCGAAATGGGCAAACGAACGACTAACAACCAAATCAAAGGGACATTCGGCTTTAACGACAGTAACAACATTGCCGAGTTCGCTTTCCCAGCCATGCAATCCGCCACCGCCTTCGCCACCAGCTTCCCCTTCATCTTCGGCCCCGATCCCAAGAAAGTCGCCAAAATCCCCTGTCTGATCCCCTGCGCCATCGACCAAGACCCTTATTTCCGGCAGTGCCGCGATAACGCCCCGCGAATTGGTCTCATCAAACCAGCCATTATCCACACCGTCTTCCTGCCCTCACTCAAAGGCTCCGAGTCCAAAATGTCCGCTAGCGACGCCGACTCGAGCATCTTCCTTAGCGACACGGACAATCAGATCAAGAAGAAAATCAACAAAGCTTTCTCCGGCGGCCAAGATACTATCGAGCTGCACAAGGAAATCGGCGGCCGCACTAACGTCGACGTGCCGTACCAGTACCTCACGTTCTTCCTCGAAGATGACGAGGAGCTGGAAAGACTTCGCCAGGCATATGAGAAAGGGGAGATTGCAAGCGGAGAGATGAAAGCTGCTTGTATCAAGGAGCTGCAAGCATACGTGAGCGAGTTTAGAGAAAGGAGGAAGTTAGTTGCGGAGCATATTCGAGACGAGTTTATGAGGCCGCGGCAGTTGGTCTTCAAGGGGATGCCGAGCGAGAGCGAGCAAAAGGCTGCGAGGGCGAAGAGGATTGAAGTGCTGGAGGCAGAGTTGAGGAGGTTGAGGAAGGAGGAGTAGTACGAGGTGGTGGGTTTTGGTTTGGCAAGACGGGACGAAGATAGTTGGGTTTTGTATCGAGCATGGCGTGGTATAGCGCAAAATGAATTGTTTAGATTTACCCAAAGTCGTAGAATACCTTAAGTCGATCGTGTGTTCAAGAAAGCAGTCAGGCAGTTCCGTCCGAGAATAAACATGTTGCTTCTGGCCTCCTCCAACTCAAATCAACGTCCCTTTTTGCAAACCTCAAGCTTTCATTCCGCAGACTTCTCCTAGTCACCATATGGACGCTGGCTTTTTCAAGTCTGCGTTGACGTAGCGGGCTGAGCAGTACCATCCCTCGTGTCTTTGGCGCCCTTACAGCGTATAAACTGCATGACTGAAGTAGCTGGTGACATTTCCCGTTCCCTTTAATGATAGTAGAGAACCGTATTAACCCTTGGTCATGGGTCCAACGGTCTGCCCCAGGTGGTTTTCCAAAGTAAGATCCTGATCGTCAGACCCTCCAATGCATGACATATCTTCAAGTGATGCTTGGGCTCGACCATCGAAAGTGGATGGAGCTACGGTCTTTTCCACCCGCCCCCATCCCCATCCCCTTACCCCGTTACTCAACCAGACCACCTCCCCAGCCTTCACATCCGACCTGAGAATCGCCATCTCGGTACATAACCCTGTTTCCAATGCCCATCTCCTGGTGGTCCCCACATTTCCTCCATGAGCTGCGGGAGGTGTGACCCACTTTCCCTCGCGGGAAAAATATGGCGTTGTGATAGTGCCTTCCATAACAGCACCTAGAATATTCACGAGTATGATTTCTGCTGGTACGGGGGACGAGGAGGCTTTGGAGGGGATGTGAGACCGAGCGTGACCATAGGGGGTACGGAAGGTGGTTTTGTGGGAGGTGTAGAGGGATGAGTAGGTTATGCAAGGGGCGACGTAGATTCGGAAGGAGGGGGGGGAGAGTGGCAAAAGAGGAAGAGAAATGGGAAAGAGAAATGAGAGAAGCACAGGAGGAGTAGGAGACGATTCGACATGGAGGACACCGATTCGAGAAAGCAGGACACGGAGCTGGTTGAATTAGTTGTAAGGTAGCAACAGAAATGAGTATGAGTGAGGCGCTGTACCTTGATGGGATCGGGATGGTTGTGATCTCCATAGGTGTGAGCAAGATGCTCATGCAGGGTATTCTTTAAAAGACGGAGCCCATCAGCTCCATCAAGAACCTTGAATGCCTCGATCCAAGCAAATTCGGCGGCGGTACTGAGCATGCGGTCTCGGTGATAGCTTAACATGTAGAACTGGCATGGCTCGGTAGCGGTGCCAGAGAGAGTAGTGTTGACGCCACTCTCGGTCAGGGTGATATCGCTACGGATCGAAGTGGTGATCTCGATGTCGGGATCTTGGGAGTCTTCCATATTCGCGACCAAACTCAGGTGGAGGTGTGGATGTAGTCTAGATATCTATAGCCATTCCTGTTTTACATCCTAGGCTAACAACGACCGAAACTTCGACGTTCAGAGTGGATCAGCGCTTCGGAGGCTTTATGTTGTCGTTGAGTAGATCCCAGCCAATGACGGAGGATGAAAGCGGAAGCACCTTAAGAGAGGTGGAATATGGACTTTAAGGACGGAAACGCAGTGAATGCAAGTGCCATAGAAACTGAAGGACTTTTATGAAAAGCTCTGGCTGTCAACATGAAGAAAGTGGTTTTCTCCGCAATACGAGTAACGGGCAGCAGAAGTTGTGTCCTCTCCCCTCAATGGTCCTCCAAAGCGGTTGAAATCCATCTGCAAATATCACGAGGAAGCCAAACACATTGACATCTTGCAGTGTTGTCTCTGTAAAAATTCATCAACACAAATTATATTCGGAACCGTGACGTACTTGGCGTGTCAGGGTTGTGTTTGCCTCGCCAAATTTTTATGGGTTGACTGACTCCTCCGGAATCTCGTGAACTGCTTTTCGAGTCTCTGTCCACAAAAATCTAGTGCAGCTTCTACTTTTACACTGCGCCATCTCCGCGTGTACATTTGAGGTACTTGCGACTGCATTTTAATTTGTCCACACTCCTTGCTTGACCGAGCAAGCAGCATGTCCAGCGAATCTGTTCCATTTCCTGCGGCGCCCAACACAGCTCTCGACACGTCCTCCCTGTCTTCCCAATCATCATCATTACCTCTCTGGGACCGATTGTCAACATGGGCCTCTGAAAACAAGGCTGTTGTCTATACGATTGCGGGTGTCGCGGTGGTCATATCAGGGGCTGGCGTTGTGTACTATCTATCCGACTCACGGAGGGGGGCCAAAGACAGCCCAGCGGAGCAGGAAAAGAAACCCAGCAAGAAGGCAAAACGGAAAGCCAAGAAGGAGAAAAGCCAGTCCGAGGCTAAGGCTGTGTCTGAACAGCCGAAAGAGCAGAGTGAGCCTTTGCTGTTGAATCAAATTCGTCTCTAACCTTTCTTCCGCCATAGCAGCCAAGCCGCAAGCACCATCGGTCGAATCAGATCCGTTAGAAAGTCTTCCAACGATTGATGAATCTACTGTCGAATCGTTATCGGAACAGGTAGATACTGCTCCTCTAGACCACAAGATAGCATTGAAGCTGACTTTTCCTAGGAGCGAAAAGATTATGCCACAAAACTCAAAGTGGCTGGTAACAAAGCATACGGGGATAAGAGCTACAATGAGGCCATCGACCTATATGGCAAAGCCATCCTTTGCAAGCCGGACCCTATATTTTACTCAAACCGAGCGGCCTGCTATAACGCTATGGGTTTATGGGACAAGGTTGTCGAGGATACTACAGCTGCTGTAGGTCTTGACAATGAATATGTTAAGGCGCTGAACAGGAGGGCGAATGCATATGAGCATCTCGAGAAATACAGCGAAGCTCTGCTTGACTACACCGCCAGCTGTATCATCGATGGGTTTAGGAACGAGCAGAGCGCGCAAAGCGTGGAAAGGTTGCTGAAAAAGGTTGCCGAGGCCAAAGGAAAGGCAATACTAGAGGCGAAGGAGAAGAAGTTGCCAAGCCCGACTTTCGTGACAAACTATCTTCAGAGCTTCAGACCGCGCCCACCGCCGGCAGGACTAGAGGAAACGGCTGAATTAGAAAAGGACAGTGGCAAAGAACAACTACGAGCAGGGTTGGTTGCAATGAGCTTGAAATCTGGTGAAGGCTATGAAAATGCATCGAAGGCATTCGATAAAGCGCTTGAGCTCCGAGATTTGGGCGAGCACGAAGCTTTTGCCTACAATATGCGCGGAACTTTCAGATACCTACGAGGCGAAAGCGCGGATGCGTTAACAGATCTAACAACAAGCGTTGGGCTTCAATCATCACTAACCCAGAGCTTCATCAAAAGGGCAAGCATGCATCTTGAACTTGGTAAGCTGAGAACCTTGCCAATTGTTGGATAGTGCTGATCTACAATATCCAGGTGAACGAGATCTTGCTGCCAAAGACTTCGAGCAAGCCATGGAACAGAAGGAAGATGACCCAGACATCTACTATCATCGAGCACAGCTTCACTTCATCCTTGGAGAGTATGCCGAGGCAGCCAAGGACTACCAGAAATCCATTGACCTGGATCGTGAATTCATCTTCTCCCATATCCAACTAGGCGTGACACAGTACAAGATGGGATCGATCGCTTCTTCAATGGCTACTTTTAGACGATGCATCAAGCATTTTGACAAGGTTCCTGATGTCTATAACTACTACGGAGAACTGTTACTGGATCAGCAGAAATACCAAGAAGCGATTGAAAAATTCGATACTGCAATCGAAATGGAGAAGCAGACAAAACCCTTCGGAATGAATGTATTACCACTCATCAACAAAGCACTAGCTCTGTTTCAATGGAAGCAAGACTTCCAAGAAGCAGAGAAACTGTGTCAGAAAGCGCTCATCAGTTCGTCCCATTGCTGTCACCTATGATCTGAGTACTTTGCTGACGTCCACCAGTCGATCCCGAGTGCGACATCGCCGTAGCGACGATGGCGCAACTGTTACTACAACAAGGGAAAGTCACGGAAGCACTGAAGTATTTCGAAAGAGCAGCCGAGCTATCCAGGACGGAAGGTGAGATTGTCAACGCATTATCATATGCAGAAGCAACGAGGACACAACTCGAAGTACAAGAGAAGTATCCGCAGCTTGCAAGCCGACTGCAAAGTATGGGTGGCAATATAGGAGGGCCTGGTATGCGATAATCGTACCTAGTGCTTTTGATTCGAATCCGCATTCTCTAGGTCAACTCGTGGCCACCGTTGATACTACAGCGCTGTATTCTCCACTTCTGACCTATCTATTGCAGTAAAGTCTTCGAATGAGTGCTTACGTGTTTGGCGTTTCTGTATCATAGTTTGCCACAACATAGGTTCTTCCAAGGTTTACATCCTCCTTAATATATAACAACGAACGGCGTTTGGCATTCTGTAGGCTTATTCTCGCGTGCCTCCTTTTTTCGTAGTACAGTATCGGGAGAGCGTCCAATTATATGGCTGTGATCTCATGTAAAAGTTTAAACTTATCATTTCAACAAATCACCGAATGACATGTGATGGGAACAATACACGGCTACGGCGCACTTTAAGTCCTTGAAGCGAAGTAGACTAGCCTGAAATGTTTTTTGGAGCTTTGCCAACCCTCGACGTCAGCAACCTCTGCCAACCTGTTCATCTCACCAAAGTCGTACTTGTTGACGCCGCTGGTCGTTAGAATCTACACCTTTCTGCTGTCCTTACCATCAGCTATTCACGCGTGAATTTGTTTTCACCTGTCCCATGGTGGATGCCTGATTCGACGCCACTCGCTGTCATCCACCTCATCAAGTCTACGGACTTTTGCTCACCAATCCCGTTTTCCTTCAAACGTCCTCACCATTATTCAATATGGTTGCACCTCGGCGGAAAAACCATATCACAAGTAGGAGGAGAATAGATGATGAGGGTGAGGAGGAAGATGGCTCAGTAGCAGCTGGGGTGGATGATGATTCGTTGAGCGAGGGTTCTATCATAAGTGATGCCGACGACGACGCTGACGCTGAGGGGAGTGATGCTAGTGATAGAGAATCTATCGAGCGCAGGAATGTCGAAACGAAGATTCTGGCCAATGGGCATGTTGGAAGTACTCGCGACTCGCCAAAAAAAACAACGGTGACTTCGGAGAAGGCGTCTTTTTCAACCGCCATGAACGATACAGAGGCCATGATGAATGGCCTCAAGTTCTCCGGCGACGTCGACGAAGGGGAGGAAATGGATTTTGAAGATATGGGAAAGCAGATTCATGAACCACCAGCAGCTGCTCCTGGGCAAGAGAAGGTGGAATCGGCATCCCTAGATACAGTAGGAGACAAGAGGCGACGGGAACATGAAGAGTATAGGAAGCAGAGGGATGCCGATCCAGCTTTTGTACCGAACCGTGGGGGATTCTTCATGCACGACCACCGCTCCTCTGCGCCAGGACAGAATGGGTTCAGGCCTTTTGGAAGAGGTAGAGGAAGGGGAAGAGCTGGCCCCGGAGGACCCTTTCCGCCGGTAGGGTACGTATCTACTGAGCCGATATGTCAGTCTCATGCACTCCTAACTAAATACGCACGCAGTCATATGCCTCAATCTTCAGGACCAGCGGATGCTCCTTGGGCGCACGACTTGCACGAGACCGTTGTGCAAGAAGGTCATGATAACGTCACTCCGCAATCAGTTTACCAAGGCTCGCAAGAGCGTCCAAAAATGCCATCTTTGCCTCTCAAGGCTCAGCCGCCAAACCGATCATTCTCGAGAACCACACGTATCGGACTTATGCAGATTAGGGTCTACATGCTAGGCATGGCAGATCCGATTACATTTTCTGCCGTACCGGTCAACCAACACACACGTTTACCTCATCACCGCCCGCCACTCCGAAGAGACAAGCCTGTCCGAATATCGCTACCTAACATGCCTATACGGTATATTTTCCCATCTACTGATAGATCATTTATATTCATCCCTCGGGCGTTGCGCCCACATCAGCAAGGCTTCGGAAAAGCCAGAGGAAGAGGGAGCTTCAACGGAGGATACGGTAGCTTTGGCGGGTTCTCCAGCAGAAGGACCAGCGCCTACGCGGGCAGTGCTTATTCGCCCAGTGTTGCCATGAGCAGGAGGTCCTCCTTGGCTCGCGAAGTTGCATTGGATGGCGTGGTACCCTCGATATCGGCAGAGCCTGGTAAGCCCGTAGTGCGATTACCGCCTGCGGTTGAGCAAGTACAAGTAGCAACTCAGCCAGCTGCTGGGGCTGTTGAACTCCCCACAGTCAAACTTCCCCAATCGGCAAATTATCCTCTCCCACAGAAGCCAACTTTCAGGGAAAATCGGCCGGCGCCGATACCAATGCACCAGCCTATACCACAAAAGACTGTATCCGTTGCAGACATCGAGTCTCCAGCTACTCTAGATGTCAACCCACCTCAGCAACAGCAACAACAGCCGTTCCATCAGCAAGTGCCTACGCAAGTACCTGGTCCAGGTTTTGCCCAAGATATGGCTTACTACCCTCACTCTCGTCATCCATCACACCCGAGTCAAGGCTCTGGAACTCCACTTTCACAGATACCTGAGCGAGCCATACACGCTCAGCCGTTTCAACCGATCCCTTACCAGCAGCCACAAACTTTCTATCCACAACAATTTCCTCCGCCCATGTACTACTATCCACCCGCAGATCAGGTACCCGTCATGGCGCCCTCTGTTGGTGCCCCACCCTTTGTACCAGGCCAGCAATACCCATACCCTATTCCTGTCGCGGCGCCGCCACCACCGCCACCTCCACCAGCCGAGCCAACATCCCAAGCAGGTACCGTGGCGCATGAAAGCAATGGCATGGTCTACTATTACGACTCATCTCAATTGACCGCTGGGCCGGAATCCAATACGCCATATCCCCCGGCTGCGTATGCGATGCCACAATCTGGTGGAGTGGTTGGAATGGGTGGGACGATGACGCCTCCCGTGCAATATTATACTCAACCTTCGCCTGCGGTCTATTATCCCCAACAATAAGGAGTTGCCAAATTTAGTCGCCATGCATGCCAGTGTTCCAGCAATGTGTTTAGTCCTGTTTTTAGTCGTGTTTTTTGAGCGTGCTTTGCATGCGTGGGCGAGCGTCACAGATGTTTTACTAATTTACTTCTGCTTGTCGTTAATAGTCTAGTCCATGCTTGAGGCGTGTCACTATAGCATCTTAGCTTTTTCTCTTCTTTTCTGTAAGGACAAAGCAATTCCGTGATGAGCAGTTCACATGCGAGCTTACGAGCACTTTGCCCTGCTGTCGGGGATAGGACTACTTCTTGTATAAAATATTCAGGGTCAGTTTCGAGCATATTGGCTGTCATTTAGCTAGCAAAGGACAACATTCATCATGTTTCGGCGGTATCGCCACAATGTCCCATTCCATAGTGCAAACTACACCGGAAAAAGCGCCTGGCCAAAACCCAGTCTCAATCACATTTGACCCATTACGTGCTTGATGCGAGACTGGACACTGTACCTATTTCGTATGAGCAAAGTGATTGTAAATCACATAGAAACCTGAACCTCCTAACATTTTCAAGATGTGTTGAAAGCGGTTTAGCGTCAAGGCCCCAAAGCTGCCTAAGGGACGTTACTCGACCTCCACTTCAGCTCTACAACCTTTCATCACCCACCATTCAAGTTAACCCTTATTTTTTGCAGAATCTACTCTCAATTATCGTAGAGAACTGATAACTAGTTGGGGATTATCAGACCGCCTCTTGATTCCTACAAAGGTGATCAGTCACGCCCCCACTTTGGCCGTTCGTCATCCTTGACTGTAGCCTCGTACACTCGCCACGATGTCGACCATCAACTCTACTGCATCACCGGATCACCCCATAACTATCAAGATCGCTCTAAGCAATGGCGAGAATCGAAGATTCAAGCTTGCTTTGAAAGAGCTTGGAGCAAACAGTCTGCCCGATAAGGTACGTTTTCCCTCTCACGCATAGCCTCGTCCGACGGCTACCGTAAACATCATTCACGCCTCGCCAGCGTTAATATCAGTATTGTTCATTAACAACTCCTTAGCTTCGTTCGTTACTAGCCATCCCTCCGACGCAGCATGTTGTGTTCGAACGTTTCTCGGACAGCGCCGGGTCATATATTACTCTCGATAGCAACAACCCATCGGTATACAAGCAGCTTTACCGCGCTGCCAAGGCGAAGCTCAAGCTTCGTATCAAAGCCACCGTTACTGACATGCCATCTTCAAAGCCTATGACTCTAGTAGTGGAGCCGGCGACTACAGACCGTCTTACTTCTCACCGCTATGTCCCTCCAATGAACCCCGATCCTCTCAAGGTCGATGGAGCAAGTTCCTTAAACATGGATTCGGGCAGCCCAACCACAACGCTAACTACTGCTACACCGTTAGCCCATCAGGCCGCCACAGATAATCATCGTCGAGCCTATGTACAGAAACTTCGACAATCGACTCTGAAGTACCCCTCCAACCAGTCCTCAAAAGTTCATGCCACTCCGTTCAAGGCTGAAGAGACCACGAAGGCAATCAAAGAGGAACCTCTGAAAGAAGGTGATGACGAAGCACCAGTACCCGGGTTCTTTAGCGCTCGCCAGCATTTCTACGCTGAGATTGAGAGCATGGCGAGAGATCATCCAATCACACTCCGTAGCGCAGACCAAGCTTTCACTGCTCCTGGAATAGCATTCACTATCTGCTGCAACAACTGTGATGCGGGTATACCTGATGCTCACTGGCACTGCAGCATCTGTGATGATGGAGATTTTGATCTCTGCGAATCCTGTGTTGAAAAGGGTGTTCTGTGTGATTTTGAGGATCATTGGTTGATCAAGAGATTCGTCAAAGATGGCAAGGTTATCAACAGCACGACTGAGACCATAGCTCCCAAGCAGCATGCCAAGGTCGAGGATGAGAAAGATGTTCCCGGTGCTTTCAACTCCAACATTAAGGAAGAAGAGCTTCATGAGTCTCCAGATACGAGCCGCACATGCAATTCTTGTGTCCAAGGTGAGGCTTCTATATGTTATTGTCACAGTCGATATGCTAACCGGTCTAGTCTTTGATGAGTCCAACTTTGTGACCTGTACCGTTTGCGACGACTACGATCTTTGCATTCCTTGCCACGTTAGCTTGAAGCATGGCCATCACCCAGGTCATGCATTCGTACCTGCCTCCGAGGAGACCAGCCTTGACATCATGGCTAGTAATCTTTGCACGCCTGGCCGAAGCATTCGTCATTTCGCAGTTTGCGATGGATGTGATAAGGTATAATCTAAGCGTCTTGATGGTACTATATCTTCTAACACATTCAGAACATCCATGGTATACGTCACAAGTGCATGAACTGCCCTGACTGGGACTACTGCTCTACTTGCTTCAAGGATGCTCGTCACAGCCATCCAGGACATCGCTTTGTACCGCTCTACGAACCGATTCCGCAGATGCCTCAGCGCACCCAGCGACACATCGGCATTAACTGCGATGGTCCTCTATGCAAAGGAAAGCAATATGGATCTTACATTACGGGGATTAGGTACAAGTGTGCGGTCTGCCATGATACCGACTTCTGCGCCAGCTGCGAAGCGTTGCCTAAGCTTCATCACAATCGTACTCACCCTCTGATCAAATTTAAGACCCCAGTTGGAAGCGTCTCAGTAACCACTTTAGGCAAGAAAGAGAACGGCGAAGACCTTTGCACCATGGGTGATCAGCTGCCGCAAACCAGCTCTAAGGCCACAGAAACGACCCCACGTGCGCCATCCGCCAATGCCGCTACACAGGTGCAAACTATTGCTGAGGTTAAGCCCACAGAGCCAGAGCCGGTCAAGGAGGAGCTTAAGACCGAAGCCCAGAAGCCCATTGCTTCAGAGCTCCAAGCCCACTTCATCTGTGATGCTGTCGCTGACGGATCTGTCTTCGCTCCCAGCATCCGATTTGAACAAATCTGGACCCTTCGTAACCCTGGACCTCACGCTTGGCCTGCAGGATGTAGCGTTCGCTTCATTGGTGGAGATATCATGTTTAACGTCGACCCGAATCACCCATCCAGCGTAAGTGACATTGTCAAAGCTACGGAGAGCAACGTTATCAATCGTGTTGTCGAAGTCGACGAGGAGGTTGGCTTCGCTGTTACCATGAGGACCCCTGAGCGTGAGGGCAAAGCGATCTCTTATTGGCGTCTGAAGGCCGCTGATGGACTACCGTTTGGCCATAAGCTTTGGTGCGATATTGATGTCCGTATCGCCAAAGTATCGCACCCCGAAGTGAAGACGGAGCACATTGACGATATTGCCAAGCCACAGGACTCAGAGCCAGGAGTAAAGACGGAGCACATTGAAGACATCGCCAAGATAGTGAAACAAGGGGAAGTAGAGCACAGCCAGATGATCTTTCCTAAGCTAGACAAGGAATCTCCTGTCTCGAGCACCCACGAAGCTCAAACTGCACCTGCCTCCGTCACCGACGCAGAGGGACAGTTGCTAGACGATGTCGAGACACTGACTTTGGAAGACGAATCCACTACTGACGACGGGTTCTTGACAGATGAGGAGTATGAGATGTTGGACCAAAGCGATGACGAGTGGATGGAGGCCAAAAATGGAAAAAACTGAATAGGAGCCAGTAACGGTAAGCCTGAAGGAGATGGGCTAGATTGACACATTGGGAATGGCTAGGTGACGAACGAACATGGATATGTCAAGGTTTCTTTCGGTTTAAGGGTGCGTGGTCTTACTGCCTTGCTTCCTGGATTCAACAAACCGGCTAAGAAATAACACAATCTCCTCTACTTGGCTGTACCAAACGTAATATGAGATGCTATGTCGGATAGCTACATGATGATTTACCTTCTTCCTTTTGTCGACTTTTCTCGTCGGCACAGCTCAATTTCCTTTGCACTTGCACAAGTTGTCAAAACCGTCTGAAGAGTGAGCTCGAGTGGACCCTTTTCCTACCTTGCGGCTTATATCATCCTGCTATTCCTTTCATCTTGTTAGAAAACTTTCCGTTGGATCCTGCAGGGCCCACACCATGACCAAATGGAGACTCAAGCCCAGCAAACTCGATTGCGGAACTTTGCAGTTTTTTATATTACCATCCATGGAATGATTAGAGACTCTACATTCATGACCCTATGAAGTTTCTCCTTCTTAAAAATGTTCCATACTCTGTCGCGTATCTCCAGCACAGCCCCATCTGTGAACAGTAAATAGCTTCACATCCGACCCCGAAACACACATGAGACGCCAACCATGAATCCTTCCCGCAACATGCCACTTTGCGCATTGATATACCACTGTCCTCCTGGCTGGAAGCCTACCTGGCTTTCCAATTTTCATATCCCTCTTCTAATCCCTCCCATTCGCATCACCATGCCCTACTCCAGCGACAACGGTACCCCATCCCAATTTTTCCTCCCTCCCTCTCAATCTCCATCTTACAAACCTCACAGACTACTACGACCACCATCACCACTCCCGCCACAGCTCCCCCCTCCCAGCCCCAGTCGGCCTGCCGCCATCCGCACGCGTGAACCCGGCCTACTCGGTCGAAGAAGTCTTTGTGCGCAACGGCAAGCAGGATAGCCATCACCTGCGCGCACATGCGTACCGTGATGGGATTGAGCGACACCGGGGCCGTTCGCTAAGTTCGGGTGCGCCGAGGAGGATAGATCAAGGTAGTTGTTTCCAATCAAGTTTGTTTCTGTCCCGTGTTTCTTCATCTAAATCTTCTACATGTAGGACGACGCCGACGTCACGCCTCCGTTTCCGACTCCGACTCCGACTCCGATGACTTGAGCCCGCGCTCCTCACCCGGCCGCCGCCGCCGCCGCACCATGATCCCATACGATTCCCACCGCGGCGTCGATCGCTACTCCTCCGCCCACCCCCCTTCCCACTACCACCCCCGCCCTCCACCCCCCTCCCGCTCCCACTCCCGCTCCCGCACCCCCTCTCCAACCCCCCACCGCACCCCCCTCCTCCCCCTCGCCCTCGCCACCATCACCACCGCCGCCGCCTGCAACAACATCTACCAGTCCCACAAAGCGTCCCGCGCGCGGCGCGCGCACATTCGAGCGGGCGAGATGACGGAGCCTGAGGCTAGGACGCTGGAGCATCAGGCGGCGGTGATGGATCTGATTAGCGTGGGGGTTGCGGCGGTCGGGGTGCATAATGCCGTCGGGGGGTGGAGGAAAGTTAGAGCGGGGGGGTAGCTAAAGAGGGGGGGAGGGTGAGTGAGATTAGTGGGAGCTGTGGATACTGGCGTTTCTTGGGGGTTGGAGTTTTTGGCTGGGAAAATTTCTTGGGGTCGTATGGCTGGATCCGGTATCCCAAAGGCGTTGTGGTTCTAGAAAATCCTCTTGCAATTTTCGGTCTGGGAGAATTGTTTTTTTGCAGGTGTATTTCATGTATACCGCGGAGTTATCCCCAAAGCACACTGCGGTTTTGTTTTACATAGTCTTTTTTTCTTTTCTTTCAGTCCCGAGGGGCTTTTTTATCTTTTACACATCCGCCCAAACAGAGCCTTCCACTCCCTCACCCACCCACAACAAAACCCCCCTTCCGCTCTCCCCATACATCCACCCAAAAACAACCACCTTACCCTCCCATCGCCATACACCTGCCTCCTTATCCATCTACCTACATCCCACCTCCCCCCTCCCCCCCTCTCAACCCCATCTTCCATCCCCAAGCCTCCCCCACCCGTGCCCAAACCTCTACATATCCCACCCCTCACAAGTGCTACTATATCGCGTCTTTAGGTACTGTGCGCCTACCCTTCCTTCCTTCCTTCCTTCCTTCCTCCATGCTACATACACTACATCCACCCCCTACCCCTACCCCTTCCACCTCGACATTTCCATTTTCATTCTCTCAATCAATCACCCTATTTAATAACCCATCCCGAACCCACAACCTCTGCCCCCACGACGACCTCTCCCGACCAAACCCCTCCCTCCAGACGAACCACAACCACACGAACCACAACCAACAACCATCCTGAACCACAACCACACGAACCACAACCACACCAACCACAACCATCCCGAACCACAACCTCTGCGTCCACGACAACCTCTCCCGACCAAACCCCCTCCGTCCACACGAACCACAACCACACGAACCACAACCGCTCCCTCCGCACGAACCCACAACCTCTCCCGACCAAACCCCCTCCCTCAGCACGAACCACACGAACCACAACCACACGAACCACAACCATCCCGAACCACAACCACAGCCACCCCGAACCACAACCACACGAACCACAACCATCCCGAACCCACAACCTCTGCGCCCACGACAACTTCTCCCAACCAAAACCCCTTCCCCCACACGAACCACAACCACACTACCCTCCCACCTAAACAAACCCCTTCACACCCTCCAACATCTTGCCGTGATAATCATCTACGTCGGAATCACATCTGAACAGCCAAAGTATCTATCACATCCAAGATAAGAGGGAGAGTACGTACATACCAGAAATACCCATCGAGGATTCATCGAATCAATCGACAAGTCTATAGTTCAAGTACTGCTACTCTACCAAACTGACTCTCATGAATCACTAGCCTTACAATGGCTAGACCCCTGCATGTATTCCCCCCATTGTGAGCTACAAGAAGCCATAGTCACGCTAGAAACGCCCAAAGCATCAAAGCAATTCATGTACCACATCACTCAACCGGGTATTTTGTTCCATCGCCCAATGTAATCCCAGTTTCCTCCGCACCGCCCATAAACGCTTGAGATGCATCAATCCCCATCTCTCACACAGAACAGAGAGAGGCACACCACCAGCCTCCTAAGCCGTCACCTTCTTCTGCACGGCGCCGAAACGTGTATTACCCTGGTCGAAGATCTGTAGAAACGGATAAGCCACTGCCGATGGATAAAAGGGAGGTGACTTCGGAAAGGGCCACTTACGGCATATATCCCCTTCAAGAAAGTATCCCCAAGGATATCAAACGTCATCGTCCCCCTCGACTGAATTCCCCCATAACTCATCCCATTCCCCGCATCCGCAAACGCCAAATCCTCCTTCTCAACCGCAAACTGCTTACCGCCAACATCAAACGTCACAGTAGGCAGCTTGTCCGCCGCGGTATTCGTAGGAAAGATATAACCCTGCTGGTTGTTGTCGTACGTTCCGCCGGGAATGGCATTGTAGATGGCCTGGCACGTCGTATCGTCGACAAGTGCGAGTGTGGTTCCGGTATCAGCAATGGCGGTGTTGCCGGATCGATCGACGTTCTGGCCGTTGACGGTGGCCGAGGTGCTGGGGAACATCCAGAACCCTTGGGAATTGTCGACGGGGGTGTAGTAAGGTGTCTGACCACCGAGAGCCTGCTGGTCGATGTAGCCAAAGGTGTAGAAGGAAGCGCCCTTATCGGGGTCCTTGGCGTCGTTGACAGAACCGAGGTAGGCGGTGAAGAGCTCTTGGTCTTTCGGAATGTCCTGTTGGGAGATCATGTTTTCGACTGGAGTGGCTACGGATTTGGGGGTTACGGTGTTGATGTTGCCAAAGGCAAGGCCTAGGAGTCCGTCGCCGGCTCCTTGCTGGAATTGGGTAGAGAGGGTTTGGGCGAGTTCAATGGACTGATCTTTGATGGTGAGACCGCCGAGCGTAACGTTGTCGGTGCCAACGGTGCCGGATGCTGAGGAGCTATCACCATAAGAGATCTTCCAGGAAGAGCCCGCGGTATTCTTGAAAGTGCTGGATTTCGAGGGATCAAAGACCGTGTGCCCAGTGGTAGTGGTGCTGGAAGGTAATTCGGTAGACCAGAGCTGAACAGACGTTAGTCACATCCCATTCGAAGCTTGCCAGAACTTTGAATGGCATACCCAAAGGTCTGCAGACCCAGTATCAAAGTCCAAATTGAAGGTTTGGCCAGATGTTCCAATAGTCACGGGGCAAAGGTACATAGAGTCATTCTGGACATCTTCGGCAGGAACATTACCGACCTGACCAGGATCCGCAAGAGACTTTTTCTGGAGCGGATGCTGGATGGACGTCTTACCGCCAACGGCGCGGTCAACCCCAAACTTACCCTGGGTATGGACCTGGCTGCCATAGGCGTACGGGCCTTCTTTGGTGGGGTTGAATCTGTACTTGCGGAGGAGATGGACATAGGACTTGGGGCCCGATGGCTTGTACTTGGTGTTATGGATGACGTTGATCCTGGTCAAGTTTCTGCTTGTCATGATTGCGTTTATTGTTCTATCGAAGAGATAGAGACGGTAAGAAGATGATAGTAGGTAGTACTAGGAATGATATCTGAGCTCGATTGTAATATTTGCACAAAGAGGAAGAGTTGGAAATGAAGAGAAGCCTTAGGGGAGGTGCCCATTTATGGATAGTCATGTTGCATGATCGACTCGTACCTGCCTTGATAGCTGGCACACGCGCAGAACTTGAGACAAAGGGAAGCTACCGCCTGACCAGAATTCACCCAGAGCTTGTTTGAGATAGATGTGTTGCGCTTTCACTTCGATCTGTTACACCCATAGGCTGCTTGCTTCCTGGTTCGAGGAGGATGTGGTCAAACGGCTGCTATCATTGGTGTAGAGCGTAGAGGCGGCAACCCCCTCACACTATCCGGGAATATTGATTAACGATAAGGTAAGAACGTTGGAAGGTGTGCATCCAATTGCAATCATAACCGGAGGCATTTTCCCTGCTTTAAGGTCGCTGGTGACGAAAGTCAGGATATATTGTTGAAACAGTCCAACATGGGATACTGTAGACCCAGTGTAACCACATCTTTGGTCGCCTCTCGGACCCCCCGTTCTTTGTTCAAAATCCGCCGACTCGTGCAAGATACCAACCTTGGGCTTGTGACCTGTTCTGGCACAACGACACTCCGCGTTATCTTTGAGACATGAGGTCATTGCCAGCGAAGTGGTCACACAAGATTGCCACGAAACGTTTCGGGATGACCTTGGCTTGATGTCTATTTGTTGTTGTGTGAATAAATACAGTAAACAAGACATGATACCGATCACCAAATAGGGCTCGTGCCTCCCCGAGATCCGTGACGCACGGAAGCTTAATGATCCCATGAGAACCCCCCCAAGTTTCTTCAGTATACCTATGAATGTACTTTCTTCAAGGGCTACTCGGTCACCCAGCGACATTCTCCGCTGTCTTCTCCCCATCCCGCCCCAACGTTCCTTCCGCTCTCTCCGCCTTTGTCTCTGAGACCTCGTACATCTTCCCAATAGCCTCGACCGTAGTGTTCCCACCTGACAACACCACACCCACGTCCCACCCCTCCTCTCCCCCTTCCCTCTCCACCAGAGCCCTAAACTCCTCATCGTACAAACACACCGCCAATCCCACAACCGCGCTCGGCTCCACGAACACCTTCATGCGCTCCATGACCAGTCTCATCGATTTCAGAATCTGCTCTTCTGTGACGGCATACACTCCTCGTACTTTCGATCTGTCGCTGATGACAGTCCAGGTGAGTTCTCCTACGGGTGTCCGTAGACCATCGGCAATGGTGAGCGTCTTTACCGTCTCGATGCGCTTGTTCGCGGCGAGGCCTCGCCTTCCGTCGTCAGCACCCTCGAACGAAGGCTCAGCTCCGAAAACAACAGTCCCTGTGCCGTAAAGGGCAGTTGCTACACCAGAAAGCATGCCACCGCCCCCGAGAGGTGCGATGACAGCATCAAGGTGCCCAGGTCCTGGATGCGAGGATGGTTCATGGCCGTTTGCAACTGTGGTTCCGTTTGCATGTCCGTTCACAGCACCTTTCGTATAATGGTGTACACTCAGCGTCTTGTCCTGCCCTACCATCTCCTTGACTTGCTCCTCAAGCTCCAATGCCATAGTCCCCTGGCCAAGGATTATATTCGGGTGGTCGTATGGCGGCACCAAGACTGCTCCAGTCCGCTTGATCACGTCTTTCACAACGGCCTCCCGCTCTTGCGATGTGCTACCACTAAAGATGACTTCAGCCCCATACCCTTGTGTTGCGGCGATCTTGGACGGAGTGGATATTGTGGGCATGATGATATGGGCAGGGATTCCGAAAGTGCGCGCGGCAAGGGCGAGGGCTTGTGCATGGTTGCCTATAGATCGAGGTCTCAATAGTTAGCCAAGTTGCTCGCGTATATGCCAATTGGGTGAAGGTGAACGGTTCAACCCGCACCAGAACTGTGGGTCACCACTCCTCTCGATAGTTCCTCTTTACTCAATCTCGAGAGTGCATGGAAAGCGCCTCGGGACTTGAAGGCACCAATTCGTTGGTAGTTTTCGCATTTGAAGAAGAGATGTATCCTAGGGTGCGCTGGAGTCTGCTCTTCGTAAGGCGTGCCGATAAGTGCTTCTGGTGACTGTGGAGTGGATGCGAGGTCTGAGAGGGTTGTGGATGTTAAGACAGGTGTTAGATGGATATGGGATTTAATGATTTCGTGGGCGGACAGCACGGAGGAACGATCCAGTGGCAGCGTGTTCCCGAAGGTCATTGCGCCAGGCTCTTAGGATACCGAGATGCTGCAGGAAATAAGGCCTCGATAACTAAGCACAAGTGTCAGCAGTTGTTAACAGTCACCATTGCTGTTTCACATAAAGGCATTGATGCAAAAGGATGGACATTTGGCCATTTTTGGATTTTGGGGCCGATTCTCGGTCGGCAAAGCACAGGCTAAATAGATCAGATCCCAAGCCAACTTTTCCCGGCAGATCACGTTCAGGTATGCTTCTGGTATCATACAGATGCGCCAAAGTAACAGATAGAAACAAAGCCACAATCTTAGATTTGGTTCTCAGGACGCAAAGACCTATTGTTGCAATTAGCTACTCTCAACTCAAAGAGCAGACTGAATGCTTACCTGACAGCCTTTCCAGCGCGCCAAATCTCCAAATCCCTGATCTCCTGCATCTCCTTTTCGTATTTTTCCCTGTAATCCGGTTGCGAGTTGTACTCCAGTGATCGCTGCGTCTCTTTACCGCTCTTCACGCTATCATAGAGCTCATTGAATACAGGCTTCAGGGTGTCCTTGAATTTCCCGCTCCAATCAATGGCGCCTCGTCGGGCCGTTGTCGAACATGCAGCATACATCCAGTCCATACCGTTTGCTCCGATCAATGGGTACAAACTTTGGGTGGCCTCTTCGACTGTCTCGTTGAATGCTTCGCTTGGGCTGTGGCCTCTTTCTCTAAGGACCTCATACTGCGCAAGGAACATGCCGTGAATACCGCCCATCAAGCAACCACGTTCGCCGTATAGATCCGAGTAGACCTCCTTCTCGAATGTAGTCTTGTAGAGATAACCGCTGCCAACGGCAACACCGAGGGCAACGGCTTTCTCCTCGGCTTTGCCAGTAACGTCTTGATAGACAGCTACTGAGGAGTTGATACCACGACCCTCACGGAAAAGCGTACGAACGGTCCGACCTGAACCCTTGGGTGCAACTAGAATGACGTCGATATCCGTTGGCACATCAACTTTGGTTTGGTCCTTGAAGACTGGAGAAAATCCATGTGAAAAGTACAGCGTCTGATACATAGTTAGCATTAGTTCCGCTGAATTTCATCAGCATTTCATCCGTCTACCTTGCCCTTGGTCAATTGTGGCTTGATTGCGGGCCATGTCTCGCTCTGGGCGGCGTCACTAAGTAGGTTCATGACAATGGTGCCTTTCGAAATGGCCTCGTCGATATCGAAGAGGTTGGTCCCAGGAATCCAGCCATCTTGCTGAGCTTCCTTCCATGAGGCGCCGTTCTTCCGTACACCAATAATGACGTCCAAGCCGTTATCGCGAAGATTGAGGCCCTGGCCGTGTCCTTGCGATCCGTAACCAATAAGGGCAAGAGTGTCATTTTTGAAGTATTCCTGTTGTAGCGATTAGAATCTCTGTCAACTGAGAAGCGACGTAGACCGGGTTCAGGATGTTTGATGCACGCCTTAGGGCGCAACTTACCAAAAGCTTTTCCCTTGGCCAATCCTCACGCTCTGAGTCACGGTCAGCCTTCCGTGACTGCTTCTGGCCACCAGCTCAGACGAACCATAAACTTTCTCTTTGTGTCCTGCGAAGTCAATGGTCTTGACACCTCGGATTTGCTGCAAAGCAGCTCCCACAATTGGCCTCGTAGGTGCAACAAACCCAGCTTTTAAACCCCCCAATGCCGAAACGAAGGTTCTGCGTTGAGATGTTGGTGAAGCGAACTGACGGGCCAAAGGCGTTCTGAGAGAACGACTACAAATGCGAGAGGCCATGATCACAGTTCTTGCGCAAGGTGCAACCACTGCTTCTAAAAAAGTAGTATAAGATGCTTGCTTGTAGCTCTACTCTTTAGGCGGTCAGAGCTGTGGAATAAATTTGGGATTCTCCGCAAAACACTGACAGGGTTCTACAGCTAGCGCGAGCGACATCGGCCCGTAATGAACAGCAGGACAAGCAGGGAGGTCCAGCCGAGGGCAACTCTTCCATTTGCAGCTTTACGTGGACGTGCTTCTTCAGTTCCATACGTTCAACCAAAAAAGAGCCCCTCGAAAGTCTGAAAGCTTCAAATTTGAAGATCGTATCACTTTATATCGACCATGTCTCGAAGATTTCCCTTCACGGTATGATACTACCTCAACCAAAAGGCTTCGTCTTCATGTACTTGAGGTTACTTCAAGAACTATAAAGAAGAAGAGAGAAATTGGGAAGATGAAGACTAGGCAATACCAGAACCGGTAGACGTTTTGACACTCTACGCACTGTTGTCGACAAGTACTGTATGTGAAAGTATTGGATAGCAACGTCCTGCTGCCAAGCCCCTACTATCGTCTCCTTTGCTGTACAAATTCAATGGCATTCCTATTTTATGAACGCCTCATCCAAGTCCCTACATGTTTTCCTACACACATAACTTACTTAAACTGATCCTCCGTAACACCCTTGCCCATTGCACTCGTAGAGCTCACCCCCCCAGTAACCATCTTCAATAGGTTATCCACATAGTTCGCGCCAGACCACTTCTGATGCGTCACCACATCAATCTTGTTCTCCATTTCCGGCTCCTGCACTAGTTCTCCGTAAGCTTTCATGCCACTCTTCGCAAACGCCTTGGAGAATTGGTCCGAGATGAGCGCCGTGGTGTGCAAGCCTGCTAGTGTGATGAACTGCCAGCAGTACCCTAGTTCGCCCAGACGTGCGATGTAGGTTTCTTGTTCCTCGCGCGGCATGGCGGCTTTCCAATTGAAGGATGGAGAAAGATTATACGCAAGCCTATTATGACAGAACATTAGCAGCGTCCGAAAAGATCTAGTTGAACAGTGGGGCTGACTTCTGCTCAGGCCATACAGCATGCACGCCGTTGGCAAACTCTTCCGCTTGCTTGAAATCGGGCAGTTTGCTCTCCATCCATATCATATCCGCGTAAGGTCCGTAGGCAATGGCACGGTTAATAGCACACCCGCACCCGCCTTGATAGCGGTAGAATCCTTCTCTAGTTCTAGGGGCGTCCCAGTCCCAGTGAATTTCTACCCCAGTAAGACCTTTGGCAATGGCTCTCGCTTCGGAATTACTTTTTCCTTTGACGGTGGAGAGATACTCTTTAATCAGTCCCTGCTTATTTACGTGGACACCAGCATTGATCATTTCGAGCACTGCCTCATCGAAGAGCTTGAGCCCGGACTGAGCGAGCCATTGGTCTTCTATTGCTTGAAGTTCGTCGCCGTTCTTGCCGGCTTGCTCGGCGGCGACCATGAGATCGTTGAGAGGTTGCAGGGCCGGGTTAGTGATACCGAGGATGAAGCCGTGGTCTCGACGGTCAATGGTGGATGTGATGAGGGTTGCGGCTTCTGAGTCTGTTCTTGCAATAGCGAGGAGATCGGTGCCTAGCATAATCAGCATGTGTACATTTACACTGGATGGTATCGGATGGTACCCATAATGTCTGCCTGTGCTCTGATAGCCACCAAACGGTTTATGTGCTCGCTGATAGGTACCAAAACTTTACCTGCCATGTGGCCACACTTCTTCGTACCTGGTGCTTGGTCCTCGATATGGATTCCCGCGGCTCCCTTCTCAACGAATAACTTTGTTAGCTTCATAACCGCCGTAAGGCCTCCATGACCGGTATCCGCATCTGCAATGAGAGGTCGTAAGAAGTCGGTATTGGCGACACTCCCACGCTGATTCTTGGGGGTAGTGATACGCTCTTCACGTTGCTTGCGGTCGTGGAAGAGCTGGGCCATGAAGAGGTGCTGCACTTTGTTGGGAACAGTATTCTACTTGTAATTAGTCACCACTAATACCGTAATCTCAGACAGGTGGGGTACCATGGGGTAATCTGCAAGATCAGGCGAAGGCTCATCAGTGGATGATGCTGTCGAGGAGGATTGCCAGCCGGAGACATAAACGGTATCAAGGTATTTTGCCATCTGTGTGAGCATAGTTGGTTCGAGACAGCCATAGGTAAAACTAGCATCGCCATTCTGAAAGTCAAGGGTCAGCATCAATACTCATATAGATTAATCCAAGAAGGGACCCACTGTGAACCGGTCCTCAACAATGTTCCACAGCTTTTTGCTCATGGCATTGCTTGGATATTCAATCTTGAGGTTCCCTCTCTTGGCGACTATTTGCTCGGCCGTAAATGGCCGCTTGGTGTACCTCCATCGAGAGTCGGTCCACCATTGCTTGACGGCTTTTACATCGTTCTCGTAGAGCTGGTCCTCAAGGTCTATCGACGCCATTGGTACAGCAACTACGAAGGGTTTCTGATCCGCCAGTTTTGCTTGCTATATAACAGCCGTTGAACACCGTAGGGTTATGTGGATTGTTGCCCTGAGCACTGTTATCTGAGGAGCTCTTTGGATGTTGGAGGGACGATGAAGGAGCAAATTCATAAGCTCCAAGATGAGGAGGAATGACAATAATACGACAGGCGGGATGCATCGGCGGCCATACGGCCATCCCGAGGCAAGAGTAGCGGAATGCCATATTTGCCCGTGGTAATGGAAGTTCGTCGGTCCAAAGGGAGACTGACCAAAAGTCCAGGGCTACAAGCATGTGCGATTTGTGGGGACAGTTGCCGGGGTGTTTTGTCATACTCGTACGGAATAGGCATGCCGTCAATGTTTCGCCAATTGTTATGGGTCTACTGATCTAATAACGCAGTGCTTCTCGAATCACCGATATGTCTATCTCAGTTTGATATACAACCCAAGACTCCAGGTTACAATCTCCATGAAACAATGTGCTGAGCTTTGGGAGACCAAGACATGTTCTTGGAGGCAGGACCCGTGGAGGATTGCCTCGGCTCGGAGCGGGTAATGTATCTTCCTAGTGTGTATCAACCATAAAACTCGCTTGTCATTAACCCATTCTGGTCACTTTATAGGGCGGTTCAGCGTCCAACTCTCCTGGGGCAGTGATCTTCCCAGAATTGCTCCAGTTGTACCACTTGCAAGTCTCTCGTCTCTCGTCACTTGTCCGAACATTTGTCGCTTAATTTCCCTTTACCAGTCAGTCATGGAGGAGTTACAGAAAAAGCATAGGCAGGAGCAGAAAGATCTTCGGTCACGAGTTACGCAGAAGAAAAATTCTGCAACTAAGAAAACGCGTAAGGGCGTCAACGATGAGTGTGCAAACCTCGAAAAGCAACTCAAGGAGCAGCAAGAGCTCGAGCTCTCAGCGCTGAATGGCAGTCAGGAACCAGAGATATCCAGTACTGGAGAAGACCTTGCAGGAAACTCAGAAGAGTACGTTCCGAATGTTGAAGACCTTGATGAGTCAACAATGACTCCACAGTTATCACCTGTAGCAGCGGCACCTGATCACACCAAGAAGCCAAACCGTCAAAAAGTCAGATTAGCCAGACGGGCTGCTGAACAGGAAGTGGCAGCAGTACAAGCTGCCAAAGAAGCCTCCCATTTACCAAATCTTCGCGAAAAGGAGCGAGAAGTAATGCGAACAGCATATACTTCACGTGGTCTTAAAGAGAAAGAAATACGATCTGACGGCCATTGCTTGTATGCTGCAGTTGCGGACCAGCTGATCGACTCTGACATTGGCTTGAAGCCAAGAATTGATGTTGATACTGTGGACTTCAATCAAGAATCTTCAAATCTTGGCTACCAGGTTACGCGACAGGTAACAGCAAACTATATATCGAAGAACCCAGATGACTTTGCGCCCTTCCTGGAAGAGCCACTAGAGGATTACATCCAAAGGATTCGCGACACTGGTGAGTGGGGAGGACATCTTGAATTGTTAGCATTGGCGAGAGCGTATGGTGTCAACATCAATGTACTGCAAGGTGATGGCAAGGTCGAAGAAATAGAGTGCGGGTCAGAAAAGACTACCAACCCACTCTGGCTTGCCTACTATCGCCACAATTTCGGACTAGGAGAGCACTATAATTCCTTACGCCGTACAGCTCCAGGGTAATCATACCTACTCCGTTTATCCTCATTCTTTTGCTGCAATTGGGCCATCATGCCGCTGTATCCAAATGTGCTTAGACGTCTCGCCTGTGCCTCCAAATGCTGACCCAATCGGTTCCTTTCCCAATCGCATGCGTGCGTGCGGGCTGCCAATGCGCTATTCGCTCCAAGCCTTCGGCACTTGGCTCTCCCAAAGTGCCTTCCTTCACGCGACCATCTTCATCATATGGGATGTTTGTGCCAGGATGACCGAGATGCTCGACATACACTTGAGGTGGTAACGCATACGGAGGCCCACCAGTCTTGGGGTCTTTGTACGTCGGAAATTCAATACAGATTAAATTACCTGAAGGAGGCCGGGCCAGAAGCTGTGAAAGACGAAGTGCCCACATCGAACGCAGACCTGGTGGAAGAGCCGAGAGAAACTGCAGGCTTGTTATTAATTGACTCCTTGCAGGTCTACAGCGCAATCCATAGTGCGGTAGCGGTCAAATGACTGGAGCTTTACCGTATAGTCGTAGATGATATCGAACAACCCTCCCCCCTCGACGCCCTTGATCCAGTCGTCGCTGAAGAAATCACCATGAAGAAAACGGATGCGTCCACCGCCAGCTGATCCCTCCCTGGGCGGGTATTTGTGCCCGTTGGCCTTCTGCTCTTCAACACATCTCTTCACCGCGGTCTCGCTGACCTCGAGTCCATATGCATCATACCCGAAGCTTGCCAAGAGCAAGACATCGTATCCCCTCCCACATCCGGGTACCAGTGCTTTCTTGCGTCGTCTTTCCCCATGACAATCGTCCCTGAAGCACGAACCGAGTATCTCACGCTGGTCCTTGAGCAAGTCTTCGAGGGCAGGATTGGGAAAGCCTTTGTCAAATGGCAAGAAGTCCCCCTTATCCCACAACGTAGACCAGCGCTCTGTGTGGTTCGATGTGTCTCCAGCAAAATGGGCTAGTAGTCTAGCTCTGTCGTCTGTTGGCGTTTGTGCCATGCTGTATCATTTCAAATTTTCAGTCGATCTTTGAGGTATAAACGTGTACTGGGATTGTTAGGACATGTATTGGAGTGGGGATGGGGGGGTTTTGAGCAGTTCAACATCGAGTGGCATGGCTTAAGTGGTTCATTTTCCGGCTCCACGCTATGGCGTCATGTCTGGCGGGGGACAGGACCGCTCGACGGATTTGCGTGTCGCGACACTGACGACTTCACGAGTGCATCAGTAGTCCTGACGGCATATACACGATGATGTGACTTCGTTGAAACCTTGGCGACCGCGAGGAACAAATACCTCATGCCGTAGAGCAAGCGGTACGAGTACTGGGCTGCAAACATACTCCCTACTGTACTGCACCACTGTCCCCCTGCGCTGCGATCACGATACCTTAAGGTACTAACTACCTAGAGTATGCACTGGCACGACTGGGTTTCCGCGCACGCTAACTAAGGTACGACTACCTTAGGCTTAGAGTAGCTATCTTAGTGCCATTTTTAGCACGCTAAACCCGATGATATCTGTAGCTAACCTTTCTAGGTTAGAGTGCGCGGAAACCAAGTGTGCGCGGAAATCCCGTGCATACGAGTACAATGTACCACGGGCTACCTTATCTAACCTCGGGATATTTTGAAGAAGCTCGAACGGTTATACCGGCACTTTGTCCCCCCAAAGTTATCTACCCACATCATCTCCTCACCGACTACCTTACCTTACTGTACCCAACACCGTGCATACGGAGGTCCCGTACGCATATACTGTACGCTATTCGCTATTCGCGATAATGTTTTTATTTCCTACTACTAGTCGTTCTGCATCGTTGTCCGCTTCTCATCCTTCTCGAGACAAGCTCTGTCCTACAACGTTACTGCTTGAAATGCTTGCACATTTGCCTCGACACGCCAGAAAACAGCCGATGGCTCGTAACTACGTACATGACCCGGTGACACTATGAGCATCAGAGCTGCAGATGCTACGATATGGTACATAGCAATCATATAACGTTTAATATCCTATATCTCTACTCTAACTAGCCTTATTTGATGGTCCTGTTGTACGCCTTATGGATCTAAAAGAATGCATCACAATATGGAGAACTGCAACGCTCAGGAAGCGCCACGAGATGATTCGGAATTACAGTCTCATCAGGTCGATAAGGAGACCAGACCTCAGGAGGACTTTCCACGCTCAAGCTCACCTTCAATCGCTGTACCTATCGACAATGCCAACGAAAAGCAAAAAGATGTGGAAGCGGCGGGGGTTACCACAGCCGCCTCGTCAATAGCCCCAGTGCCAGTAAAGGTGCCGAGATCAAAGCGTAGAGGCTTGTTTGGACGATTCTCGATACTCGCTGAGTAAGTGATTTGGGAGTCATTTCCCCATGCTCTCAGCCCTTGAATAAGTCTGCATACGATGTTTCGGAAGCATGTCGAGTTTTCATCTCCCTTTTCTTTCTCCTGATATATTATGAGGCTCAACTTTAGAATCCAAAAAGCATTGCTGACTCCGGAATTACAACAGGGTGGAAGAGCCGCAGCATTACCCAAGAGGAACCAAATGGTACATCACTTTTGTGATAGCAATGGCAGCTGTGGTAGCTCCGCTAGGAAGCGCCATTATCCTCCGTACGACTGTCCAGTATCTGAAATTTTGTTGGACATGGGCTGACAGTCTTGGCAGCTGCCCTGCCTGACGTTGCAACAGAATTCAATAGCACAGCGACAGTTACTAATCTTTCCGTTGCCTTTTATATGCTCAGCATGTCTATATTTCCTCTCTGGTGGTCGTCGTTTTCCGAGACTCTCGGCCGGCGCACAATATACCTAGTCTCTTTTGCTTTGTTCCTCTTGTGGAACATACTTGCTGCTGTATCGACTAATATAGCCATGCTAATTGTTATGCGGATACTCGGTGGAGGAGCCGCTGCTAGTGTTCAGGCAGTAGGTGCAGGCACAATCGCGGATATTTGGGAAGTCAAGGAGAGAGGGAATGCCATGGGAATGTTTTACCTTGGACCACTATGTGGACCTCTTCTTGCTCCGATAATAGGAGGTGCCTTAGCACAAAGACTGGGATGGCGGAGTACACAATGGTTTCTTGCCGGCTATGGTGGAGTGCTGTTGCTCTTCCTCTTTTTCGCATTGCCGGAAACATTAAAGGCTATCAAGCCTATACTGGATGAAGCTGAGGACACGACCCTTGGAGCATCATGTAAACTACCAGCTTTGAACAGGATTAGCTCACAGCAGATCATGAAACAAAAGGCGAAGAAGTGGCTCAAGATGGCGAAAAGAGTATTTATCGACCCTCTCAAGATCCTGCTGTACCTGCGGTTTCCAGCCATCGCCATAACCGTGTATTACGCCAGCATCACCTTTGGTAGCCTCTATATGCTGAACATCAGTCTTGAAACCACCTTCTCCAAGCCACCCTACAACTTCTCTACCATCATCGTCGGCTTGACCTATATCCCTAATTCCGTCGGCTACTTCCTCACTAGTCTGTTCGGAGGCAGATGGACCGACGCAATCATGGCCAGGGAAGCCAAGAAGGCAGGAAGATACGATGCAAAGGGTAAGTTGGTCTACAGGCCAGAGGATCGAATGCGAGAAAACGCATGGATTGCTGCATTCCTCTACCCCGGCGCCTTGATCTGGTACGGCTGGACAGCACAAAAGGGCATCTTCTGGGTCGTCCCTGTAAGCTCTCCTCCCTTCACCCCACTTACAAACCCCCCTTCCGACCCCCACTCCCCCCTTTCAAACCCCAATCCTAACAACCCCGGCTCCTGCAGCTCATCGCCAACTTCTTCTTCGGCGTCGGCAGCATGCTCATCTTCGCCGTGGCCACCACCATGCTCACGGAATTCATGCCCAAGCGCGCCTCCTCGGGCGTCGCCGCCAACAATTTCGTCCGCAACATCTGCTCCTGCGTCGGGGCGATCATTGCCGAGCCGCTCATCGCCGCGATTGGGAACGGATGGCTGTTTACGGGCATTGGGGTGCTGGCGGCAGCGAGCAGTGCGGTTATTTGGGCGATGAGAAGGTTCGGGCCGGCGTGGAGGGAGCGCATGGATAGGGAGATGGGGTAGGGTGTGGTGGTTGTGAAGAGGGGTATTAAGGGTTTGAGGAAGGTGCCTTACGACAAATCAACGAATGCATTATGAAGAGCGTTTGATATTACAAAGTTTACATTGATGTCCACGAGGTCTTCCGATATCAAAAAGTTGAACTCGACCTCTATTCCCGCATCCCAACTTCCCATCCCAGAATCCCCACCTACCTTGCTCGCTCTTGAAACACATCCACATCCACGTCCACATCCATCCTCGAACTAGCTCTACCTGTCGTTGCGATTTCCACTTCGATGGGGATGGGGTTTCTTTGTCTGTTTGATTCTTTGTTTACTGTACTTAGCTAGTTAGTTAGTTACCTACCTACTTACTTACCTACCTACTTACTTACTTACCTTACTTACTTACTTACTTACCTACCTACCTACCTACTTACCTACTTACTTACTTACTTACTCACTCACATACTCACTTACATACTTACTTACTTACTCACTTACTTACTTACTTACTTACTTGCGTTACTTCAGTACAGTAAATCCAAAACCACAGACCCCCCACCCCCCCCCCCCCCCCTCTTCTTCACTTCATGTACTGTAACCCCTCGTGTCGTGTTAACAAGCCAGAAGCTAGAACCCCTCCCCCCGCCCCGACGCCTTGGTGCTTACCACCGGTTGGGATGTTTCCTGCGCGTGGGAGGGGTTTGGTGTTGGGGGGTCTTCTGGTGGTGATGGTGGTGGTGATGGGATTTGATGGGTGAGAGGATTTGGAAGGGGTTGGTTGGTTGGTGTGGTTGATGTACAAGTTTGATTTTATACCATGCATGCTATAGAACTGACGATGAAACAGTCGTACAGTCGTAAGGATAAAATAGTCCATGCTCTCTCTATGTGACCGAACATTGACGAATACATAAAGTCGTTGAACACATCAGGAGTACAAATGGTATTACAGTATGCCGCCCATGATACAAAACACATTCAACTTGCCGTCCGTTCTGATCTCTCTTGCTTTCTCTCCTTCACCACCCCGATAGTCAAGGCAAGCAGAAAGCTGAGACGAACAAGACGAAGAGAAAAAGCAAACAACAGCCAAAGAGGCAGAACACACATCTCACATCCCCTACCCATATCAAAACGCAAAAATCCCTTTCAACATCCCCTTGACCCCGCCCCTCCTCTCCCTAGGCGGACTCCTCTCCCTCTCCCGCCTGGCCCTACGCTCCCGCCTCTCCACCTCTTCTGCCTCGCTAAGTTCCCTGAGTCTCTTCTTCAACTCCTCTTTCTCCGCCCTTCTCTTCCTGCGCTCCTCGTCTTCTTCAGGGGTGCGGGTGGGGGGTTTGTCACTGCTACGTCTCTCGCTGCGGTGCGTGGTGCTTCTTCTGGAGAGTTTGGGGCGCTCGCTGGGTTGCGGCTGGTTTGAGTACGTGGGGGGTGGGCGCTCCGTGGCGGATTTGGAGAGGGTGGGTCTCGAGGGCTTTGGTTCTGAGGGTCTTGCTTCTGGTTCTTTTTCTCGGGAGGTTCTGCTACGCCGGCTGGTTTCGGAGCGGCTCAGTTTCGGGCGGTCTGTTTCTGATCTTCGCGACTTGGGCCGCTCTTTCTCTGCCGCACTCGCCTCGGTCACCGTTCGCGAACTTCGCTTTCTCCGTTCCTTTTCTCTCTCCTTTTCCTTGGGCGGCTCCATAACCCCCTTTGATGTACTTGCGCTAACGTCACTTTCTCTCCTTTTCCTCTCGGGCCTAGAAGCGGTCTCGTTGCTTTTCGTACTCGATTTACTGTAGCGGCGTTCGCGCTCCCAGCCCGCGCGTTTACGACGGCGCTTTTCGGATGTTGGGGAGGGAGGTGCGGCACCAACCGCAGAAGGTTCTTCGGGGATGACGGAGTCGGTGGTTATGGGCGGATCTGGGGCAGGAGGAGGAATATCGTCTGCAGGTGTGGGTTCTGGTAGTGGGTCTGACGGAGCTGACTCTGTTGCTGCGGGAGTGGGGTCTGCAGGTGGATCGGAAGCGGGATCTTTGGTGGGTGCGGGAGCTGGATCTTCCGGAGGTGGCGGGGCTGGATCTTCGGCAGGAGGGGGAGCTGGCTCGTCGGGAGCGGGCTCGTCGGCAGGAGGAGGAGCTGGCTCTTCGGTGGGAGCAGGAGTATTCGTCGGAGGTGGATCTGCAGGAGTTTCTCCTGACGACGGTTCGGCTGTTATTGCTGAAGGCGGTTCTGTAGCCTCTGTACTGGCTTCTGTCGTTGCTGGGGTTAATTCTGCGGATGGCTCTGTGGTGGCTTCGTCTGTCGTACTAGGAGCTGTATCTGGGGCAGGATCCGAGGCAGCTCCGTTGACGGCTGGAGATTCTTCAGGAGCTTCTTCTGGAGTCGCTGATTCAGTGTTTTCCGCGGGAGGTGCTTCGGTTTTCACTTCTTGTGGAGGTTGAGCAGCAGCTTGGTCAGGCTCAGCCGGAGGAGCTGGATTAGAGGCTTCAGCGTCATCAGCAGGTTTTGCGTTCTCGGTGGCTGCAGGTTCTTCAACTAGTGCCACATCCTCAACCGAAGCGGGCTCGCTAGTGGGAGCCGCCTCCTCTGCCAGTGCGATCTCATCTTTAGGAGCATCCTCGACCTTAGCAATCTCCTCTTTAGGCAGATCTTCAACTGGCGCGGCAGGCTCGGTTGAACTCGGTTCTACAGCGGCTTCCGTCTCGCCCCCATCATTATCCCCTGTTGGTGGTTCTTCGTTTGGGATGGCTGCCTCTATTATCTCTGCTGATGGTTCTTCTTCGACTGGGTTATCTGCAACGGGCTGCGCGGAGTCTGGCTGCGGGGCTTCTGGCTGTGGGGCTGCGTCTTGTTGCCAAGTTCCGGGCATCTCCTCGGGTGGCGAGCTCTCTGCTGCAGGTTCTAGGCTTGTTTCATCTGCTGCAAGCTCTGGCTCGGTAGATGCAGCGTCTTTGTTTTCGCCCTCAACTGCACCTACGTCGGTTGGTGTGCTCTCAGAAGGTGAAGCTTCTGCTGGAGTAGCATCTGCCGGTAGATTATCTGCTGCAGGTGCCTTCGTATGTGCCTCCTCTGGGTTCCCCTCCGCTGCAGGGATTTCGGCTGGAGTAACATCAACTGAAGGAGCGTCGGTCGTCGATTCGGCTGGTGGAGCATCTGCTGGCTCTTCTTCTGCCAGTTTCTCTTCTGCTGGCTTCTCTTCTGCTGGCGGAGTATCCTCTGGTGGAGCATCTGCTGGCTTGTCTTCTGCCTGCTTGTCTTCTGCTGGCGGAACATCTGCTGGCGCAGCGTCTGCGGGAGCTGATTCAGCTGGAGGTTGTTCTGTCGAGGGAGGATTAGCCGGGGTCTCCTCGACAATAGGAGGAGCCTCGGTTGGAGGGGGTTCGGTCGGAGCGGCATTGACAGGAGCAGCGTCGGCTGGAGGAGGATCAGGTGCTGCAGGGGGGGCAGCCTTTCCCTTTGACTTCTTCGACGGCTTTTCCTGCTTTTCCGACCTCTTTCTGCTTGAGTTGCCCTTTGTCGATTTTTTGTTCTTAGATTTGTTCGACTTGCTCTTGTCTGCAGTAGGAGGTTCTGGTGCAGCGGGCGGTGGTGCATCTTCAACTGGTGGCGTAGAGTCATCTACTTTCGCTGGCTCTGCCGGAGCTTCCGCGGGTGGAGACTCGGTCGCGGCTGGATCAGAAGATGGTTCTGCCACAGGTGGGTTAGAGGGGGGGTCCGCAGGGGGCATCTCCTCTGGTGCTGGTTCTGATGGCGCTGGAGGGTCTGAACTCGCTTCTGGTGTCTCAGCATCGGCTGGTGGAGCCTCTTCCTATACTGTATTAGTTATTCTGCTATCATCTGGAAGCCAAGGCCTAGCTTACGCCATTTGCCTCTTTCGCCCCTGCCCCGTTGCTTTCAGCAGCTGCCTCAGTTGGCGTAGTTTCAGCTTCCTTCGGTTCGCCTGCGGTACTATCAACGTTGACAGGTGTTTCTTCCGCAGGCGCATCGTCATTCGCTTTGGGAACAGCTTCTTGCGAGTCAGAAGGCTCACTTGTTTCAGGCGGAGGATCAGTAGTGCTTTCGTCTGAATTTGAAGGGCCATCATCGACAACTGCTACGTCACTCGCTGCACCTTCTCCATCTGGGGGATTGCTCTCCTCTAGAGTGAAATTAGTAAACAACATTCCTCACCCGTATATCCCGGTTGAATTTAATGAAAGTACGTACCTGGTGCAGTTTCTGGCGTACCATCAGAGGCAGGGGGCTCTCCATCTTGCGTGTTTGCTACGCCTTCACTGGCATTGCCCTCAGCAGGCTCTTCTGGAGGTGTGGCAGGAGATTGAGGTTGATGTATCGTGTAACAAGGAACATTGGTAAACTGTAAATTTGCACGGTCAAATGTCTGGTAGTAAAACATAGGAGGCTTGTGGTAGGAGAAAGCCATTTTGAGGTAGGATATGAAGGAAATGGTACCTCGGGTTTATCCCATGGCGGAGATGGAGACCATTGCTCCCTCTTATTCTTCCTGTTACCCATGTCGAATCACTACCAATCGATTGGGTAATGTGGGATAAGCGAATAATCAGAGGAAACGAATCTCACTCGTCTCGTAAAAATGAGAATAGCAAATCATTATAAGCAACGTCTCGATAGGACTAAGCAAGCTGTGTGACATAGATCGAAAGCAGAAAGAAAGGCAGCATATCCGGCTCTCCCAACAAAGCCACATGGTCCACGGAGACGAGAGAAAAAGGGTCGTCCATCACCCTCTTCATAGAATTACCGTCTTGGGTCGTGGAAACCCATGCTGGATTTAGCCAATGATAAATGAACAATGGCTCACTGGTGCCACGTCAAAAAAGAGTTTCAGTAAGTGTATGTAGCCGGCACGCAATCTGGTTACGATGCATGGTCGTGGTGATACCGTTTACTAGGAGTACATTAGCATTGGCTTCTTGCATGACGAAAAGTCCTGTGAGTGGCGCCTTACTCTTCCACTTTGGTGTCCGGTTTAATCCTATTGCTGCCCAACGTCCTTGTGCATGCAGTAGCGCTCCATGGCTGTGAGATGACCTCAACATTGGAACACTGACCCAGTATCTGCCTGAAGACATTGATGACAAGTAATAGGAAGCTGCAGAAGAGCAGATAGGGACAGTGTGAGGCTGTCCTTGGGATGGAAGAACATGTCGTTGCCATTCGTCAGTACCAGGACTAGGGCTAGACCCCACAAAGGATGTTCCCGTTGGTCCCGCATTCCCCCCTGCAGCTCTACAACTGAGTGCCGCCTCGTGGATATCTTAACAAAGAATGAAGAACCATGGGTGTCTCTATGACTTCTTTTCTAGGATGCTTGTTCGCTAGGCCTTGGTCTACAAATCTAGGGTTTGAGAGCCTCGAGTCTTGTCTTCGCGTTTTGCGTTTCGAAGGACATGGATCCAAGAAATGTCACACAGCAAACATCGAGATCTATCTAATAACGGTAGCTTCATCTCATATCATGAATGGCAGCTGAAGGGGTTTGTAGCACGGTTTGCGGTGGTCTCTTCTTCCCAGATGATGGCTATATCACTGTACATGGTATGTACTTATAGTCTCAACGAATGATCTGTTCGGAAACATTGATATGCTGTTCGATGATAGCAGAGTGATGAGCTTACCATTCTAAGTCAGAAGATTTCTACAAAGACATACATCGGCTATTAGACTATACAGCGAGCATTCAATAACAGAACAAGACATGCTCTGAGTATAGTTTGACGCTTCGCAACGTTAATGAAGCTATAGTCATGAATTCAAGGAATTGAAGCAATTTATCCAAACACAGATTATGGGTACGGGTATGAAAATGTAATCGAAGGCTTCGGAAACGCAATACTCAATATACTAATTATATAGGCCTTTATATACCAGACCCGAACGTCAAGCCGCAGCCAGCTTGTTGAGCCAGGCAGCAAGTCGGTAACCACCCTTTGCAATCTGTTGTTCAATCAAAGGCTTCGCCCCCGTGTAGTATGACCCACTCAACTCCTGGTTGGTTTCGTCATGTAGGAGAACGTACTTGCAGTTGATTGCATTAGCATCTTGAGCCCAGGAAAGGGCACAGGTGCTAGCGGTGCTGATATCGGCGCAAGCTATCCACGAGGCCTTCTGCGAGCTGTAGGTTCCGTTGTCGATGCGGGATATCAACGTCTTTGACCATGCGGTGTATTCAGCTACGGTAGCGCCGCCTGCTGCTTTCTCGACCATTTGTGTATCCCAGCAATGGTGTAGGTTGGTGGTAGCGCCGTTCCAGAGAGTAACAATGTCGTTCCCACCCAGTTTCTCTCCCTCATCGTGCAATGGTTGAGTGATGTCTCCAAAGAAGTGAATCAAGAACTCGAGGGACTGCTTCCGGGCTGCGGCAGATGCGCTGGTGTCTTGAACTCGGGTGGTCTGGCACATATGTTCTCATTAATTCTCTGTTTGCTAGGAAAGTAACGAAGTCAAGGAGCGGAAGTGAAACCTACATAGTTGGCAATTGCCAACACAATACATCCACCCGTACCGCAATCACGGTTGAGATCTACGGAACAGGAAGTAGGGGGACTGTCCGCCTGCACGGAGGTCAATAGTGATCATAGCATACTAAACGAAGGGTACAAACAGCGTCAATGAAGTGGAAAGGGCGACTGAAACTTCCGGCACTGGTGTAGCGATAGCTGTCTGGTTCGCTAGCCACTGAAGCCATCGTGACTCCAGATCCAAGGATCTTCGAAACCCATGTTTTCGCGGTGGGTGTAAGATAGTTGTCGGCGATGAGTGCAACTGTCGCATGACCAGACGCACCCCATGCGAGAGCTCCAGGCGAGCAGGCAAGTAGCGCCAATGTGGTGGAGGTGACTGAACGCATGACAAGAGACTGTCGAGGCTCTTGGATGCAGTAGATTATGGACTTTATGTAGATAGCGATAGAGAAAAATGGCTGTCTAAAAAGAAATAACGCTGTTCATATATCTTTCCTGGTACACCTGGATTTCACACTATCGAACACTTGCCCGGATACTCGATCATAGAAGCGCATAACATGTTTGCATACGTTTAGTACCCCGTGATTCGATCAAGTGGTTGGATGACTTGAAGACATTGCTCGTTGATTACCACCCTGTCTGTCCGCCCCGTGCTCGCACAATCACGGTGCTAGTTGAAGCCGGCTGATGAAGGTCTATAGAGTATTGGGTAAGATCATCGACGGACAACATGGGTTTCTCGTTCAACCACCCCGAAAAAGAAGGATAGAAGCAGTATTGGTTGGAGATTGAAATCATGGTAGAGTAGATTGTTACCGCGATACTCCCTAATCCAGGTACATCCCGAGGTGGCTGTGCGCGAAACTCCTGATTTCCTAGCAGCGTGGTAGAAAGGGTTCAATGTGAGTGGACGAATGCTTATAACGGCTAAGATTGTACGCATGTCAAAGGTGAGCCAATAGATTGACCGTCAAGACGATCTCGCTAAAGGAAGCGGAGGGACGCGCTTGAAATGGAAGGTACCCTACACGGTATATTGTTCCTTCTAGTACAGCTACGTGGTGGGTGTGGAAGGTTCGGTTAAAGAACTTCAAGGCAAACCGTTACTTCCTTTCTTAAACAGGATGGTTCTATCTAATGCAAGACACGCCTTCCCTACACAAACTAAGATTACTTCTATGGTTGAGATTGGCGGCCTGCCAAATTGAGCAACCACGCCTTGTCCTATGTACAGCGAATGAAATAGAAGAAAAAGTGTGGAAGCACTATCGTGCTGTAGTTGTGACCGTGACTGTTTCTGTGACGGTCGCAGGGCCTACTCCTCCCGGAGAGACAAACGTTATGCTAGAGCCGGTGGCTGTTGGAGCTGATGTCGACGCCGGCTCTGGTATTACCGCGACTGGAGTTGTTGAAAGCGCAGAGTTTATGGTTGGACGTCCAGGGGATGACAATGTTTCACTGGGAAACGAGATGACCACTGGCGTGTGTGACGACGTCGTCGATGGTACTTGAGTTAAAGATGGTTTTGCCGACTCGGTGCTCTTTGGTGGATTTGTAGGAGTAGATGTAGACGCTGTGCTAGTAAGGCTAGATGCTGTTGTTGCAGTTGTCGACACGCTTGGGGTAGTTGACGGTGCTTGAGCGGGACCAACAGGAATTTCTAGTGAGCTCTGTGTTGCACTTGGCACGCTTGATGTCCCTTGAGTCCCACTTAGAGCATTTGAGCTAGGTGCTTGCGAATTTGTTCTGGATGCTGGTCCTGTAGCACTGGAATTAGAGCCAGGGGAAGCCCCCAAACCTAGCTTTGCGTTGGCGTCACTAGGCGTTGCGCACTGAACAACGATCCCTGTTACTCCAGCTGAGAGCGGAAGTGCAAAGCATCTTTGACCTTGAGGACATGCAGTCATTACATACTTGCCGTCAGAACCACATTGAGCAGGCTGTTCGTTTATGCAAGCAGAAGCCTGCTTGTTGTTTGAGGCATCACAGGAGGACTGAGGAGTCATCGTCTCGAAGATGGCATTGTATCCAAGCGCCATTGCTATATTGCCATCCTGCGCACCCGGGGTGTTAGTGAGTGATGGTGGCCTAGATTGGCTAGACGTGGTTGCGGAGTTTGTTGAAGTCGGCTTTGTTGTCGACGACGGCACTGAAAGGCCCAAGCTCACGCTGACTGAAGTAGGGTTGGTCGTTGCTGTTTGGGTGCTTAAGCCGTTAGAAGATTGTGGCGATACGGCTTTTGGACTCGTGCTCGCAGTCGCGGACGATGTCGACAACGGTAGACTCTGACTTGGTGTAATTTGGAATGTGGTGGCGGCTGATGTTGTAGGCGCTTGGCTCGTCCTTGGGTTCTGGCTACCGATCCCAGTTCCCAGCGTAAAAGACCTCGAGAATGAAAGCATGGTGCTAAAAGTCGATGAATTGGCTTCCTTGGAGGCTCTAACAGCCCCAGTGGTGGATGAAGCGAGTGCTAGCGGCGATGTGGTAGATGTGGAGGGGTTGACGGTTGATATAGTAGCTGCTCCTGGACCATCCCCAAACGCTGGTACGCTGCCGACTTGCTTTGAGGTTGCAACGCTTGTGCTCTGGTCTTGCGAGGTCGAAGTGAGATATGGTTTACTCGATGGCAGCGGTACTGCAGCAGATGTCGACGTATGAGAGGATGTAGAGGCAGCAACTGAAAAAGACTGTCTCGTTTGGGTGGTGAAAGTACTGGGATCTATGGTAGCTGCTCCAGGCCCGTCTCCAAACGCAGGTACACTACCAACTTGCTTTGAAATAGATTCAGAGGATGTTGTAGAATCCGACACTGCCTTAAGTGGCCGACTTGACGTTGAAAGCTTTGAGGAAGTGGTTGAGATTTGAGGTTGTAATTGAGCGACAGAAACCGAGGACTGGTTAAATGATCGGACATGTCTGTCAGACCTTCTTCGAGTTAGCTGTGTCTGAGATCTAAATGGGATACCGTGACTTACGGAACATATGGACCATTATGGCGAACCAGACCTGCTGTGGCCACATCAGAAAGTACTGCCAGCAGTGTGAAGAGTTTTGGTTGCATGGTGGAGTATTGTATTCACAGCAAGAAAAATGTGAGAAGACAAGTGTAGAAGAAAAGAAAGTAGAGAGCTTTGATTAATGATATGGTAAGAAGAATTTACGACAGCTGAATGAGAGGGATTATTTGACAAACAATGAATGGGGTCGGGCTACAAAGAAGCAGCAGAAATCTATAGAACAAGGAAGAAGAGTCAAAGAAAGATGCAAAGGGGGATCAATAGGTATTGTAGTCTTTATAGGATCACACAAGCCATTGCTCATAGTCATAGAGAGATCTTGCTTCATCACTAACCCTAAAACGTCAGCATGAATATAGGGTAACAGAAACCAAGACAATCTCGTCGAGAGAAAGCCTTCACTCAGCGGTAACTGCTACAAGCCTTTCTAAACAGTGGCCATTATTATTGTACAACGACATTCTAGGGACTCGTATGTTTCGCGTTGTGGTAGCAAGAGCTCAAACTCACTCAAATGAGGCCGTGAAGAAGCTCGGGCGGCTCCGTTGCGTGGTTTCAGATTTCTCATGCGCGTTTCGGCGTTGTCATTGGTCCTCCCGGATGGTGTCCTACACTTAAGAAAAATCCACTGGCTACAACTTACAAGTAATAAAATACTCTCCCACGCGTCCTTTCTGCATGAAAATAGTATCAATGTCCCTACCTTTGATTTTTGCGTCTATTGATTTGGGCATCTAGTGACCCAAATCTTCGTTCATAGCTGGACTGACTCACCATCAGCCACTAAGTACGCGCGGAATAGTAATGGTCATCTTTCTGCCAACCCCCTCTGGTTGGATGAACAACCTCAACGCTGTAGCACTATCGAGCTGCTTAGTTCTATAACCTCAAGAGCAACCGATATTGTAGGCAGTGGTCGCGTCTTGTGCCGGTAGGTACCGTAGCGATATTGATCCTTGAGCCTTTCAACACCCACTGAATATCAAGGAGCCATCCCAAGACCGAGGCAATTCAAACAGGATCATCGACATAGTCAGGCCTGGCTTGGGGCTGTCCGGGTTCGACTAGTAGAGTCCTTCGCTTGTTCTCCATTTGAGCCACCCAAAGAGCTGATCCAGCCGCGGTTGTGAGAAGAAACATCATACTGAAAACAGGAACGAGTTGCAGAAGTAAAGCTATGGTCCCAAACCATGTATACCGCAGTTTCCGCTGTTTGATGAAGGCATTCCTCTCTTTCTTTGTAAACCCTAGCAATTTGAAATACCTCCAGTGTTGGAATGGTCCGGCTCGATACCCAGTCAGAATCAGGAAAATGGGCGTCCCGGCTACAGGTATTAGATTTAATGGAAGGAACATAATGAATTCAAGGATTTGGCGGAAGGAGAACGGCGAGTACACCGTAGATTCTGTAGGGTTCCCCAGTTGTTTCACTGGGTCACCAGCCTCAGGGTCAATGGTACGCGAACTAGCGACAAGATCTTGGTATCCTTCGTTGACCAGAACAGCATCGAACACATCGACCAGGCACTCGTCGACAAAGAATGCTTCGAACAACAACGCTACTATAGCGGCACCTTCTCCTAGAACTAAGAAAGCCCCATTGATCCAGGCTAGGGGCCCATGGAATATTGCCAGAAAAGCTACCTGAGGGAGGTATGTCCATATGAAGAGGTTCGTTAATACGAAGAGTGACAGCAGGAAGCCCGGGAGGAGGCGGGCTCGAAGTAAAGGGTAGAGGAAGGGATGAGCGAAGAAGTAGTAAACTCCCTAACCCGGTAAGCGCAAGCATCGTGAGGTTCAATGTAGCCATGCCTTGAAGGGGTAAAGCCATGAAGCAGTAGACACCATTTTGATAGGTTTGCCGATTGAACGGAGACTCAGACGGTGGGGTGGAGCCATCGGCAGGCCTGATCCTCGTCCTCGTACTTCCTCAGAACTGAACAGATTTCTCTGATGCCCAACTGTACTACAGTACACTATTTGCAGAATGCTAGGTATTAAGGTCTGTAACTGTTGAAGGCATGCCGGTTCCGACTCTGTTTCCACCCCAGTTGCTGGTTTCTTCGATGACGATCCCCAAGTCCCACAGGCTATTAGTATGATATCCGTGGATTGATAATAATCGGAAGGGAATCAAGAGTGCTCGCATTGGTGCTTGCAGATCTAAGGTACTCGTCAGTACTCCACACAGTAGAACTATACTTCACTCCTCAGGCAACCAGTGTCGGATAACCCTTTTTCCGAACCGCCATTCGGGGTTTTCTGTGTAAAGGTGCGTGGCATGATCAGCAACTTAGTTTCGCGCATGACAATGATGAGTAAGGATTGAGATCAACGATAACTTGCTGATCTTGCTCGTCTTTCCGATATGCCAGAGACAAGATTCGACCCTGCCTCATCTAACTGTTCCAAACTGTGGCAGTACTGCGTTGGCGAATGTCCAGCTTGCGGCTTCAAGGAGCGGCTAGCGGGACGGAGGACGCCCGGACGGGACGATGAGCTTTGACCGATAAAGCCAGTGGATGCGGCCGTACAAAAGCTGTGATTGACAGAGCCCTCTGCGGCGGAGACTCGCAGGCGACGAAGGCTTTGGACGGCGAGAAGCCAGAAGCTTGGTATGCTTAGGGCACAAATTAAAGGCATCCTGCAACGACGAGAAAAGCCGAGAAGACGAAGGGAAACCAAAGGCATAATGATAGAGAGTCTGATGCACATAGTATTGGATCTTGAGCACCTCCAAGGCCCACGGTGACGCCCGCCAGTCCCAAGCCTTCGCTGAACGCGATTCCTTACAAAGCGTCGACTCTATAGAGCTGATCCCTCCGCGGTGCTCTCCTCAGGCGCGGTCTCTAAAGACGACTCTGACCGCAGGCAGGGCGTATACAACCAGACGATGGGTTCGGTGAAGGGGTGAATGGCGAAAGTGGTTGGCGCGGAGGGCTTGAAGAGGGAGGGCCGGGGATGAAGGCGCAGGGTAGTTGAGGGATCATGGATTGGGTCGTATGTGATTTACTTGAGTTTTTTCTTCTCCTTCCAAACCTCCCGGTGAGGTTTGCTTAAGGCCCTTCTACTTCATTCTCATATCCACCTTTTCCATGTCCATTCCATAAACCCCTTTCCCTTCAACTACACAAAACTCACTCAAAACGCTCAAGACACTGTTCCTGTCAAAGCATAGCTTTACATGACATGACTTCTTATCACATAGTATTACGATCAATGCATATTGCTCCAAGAGTCGCACGAAGACCCAACGACCTATCCCACCAAAACCCCTCACAATCCCAATACCTCATCTATCCCAACAAACATCAACAACAGATTCGGACAACCGGCACATCACAAATTCTTACAAACCACCACCTTTAGGCCCTCTCAACTAAACCCCAAAAAGCACAATCCCCTCCACAAATCCTCCAACCCGCAAACCCCCACCACAACCACCACCGTAAACCATCCCTTTCCACACACCCCAAAGACCAGAGTCAAACACCTCTCCTAACCTTTAACATAACACCAGCTCAGAACCCTCAGTGCACAAGTGATCTCAGCCTCGCCCGCTATCTTGACAAACGGTTCTCGCAATAATACTTGTCAGAGCCATCGTATAACGCGTTCAGGGGTTACACAACTGCGGAGAGAGTATTGAAGATTGACCCGTTGCACGAATAGCGTTATCTTTCCCTTGAAAATGGGAATAGTCGATGTGGTGCCTTTAGGGAGGTAGTTGTAGGGGGGTTTTGGGAAGGTTGATGCATTCAGCGGGCGTTTTGGAGGATTGGGGCTTGTAACATGGAACAATTATTATTATCTGAAATAGGGTGGCCTGAGGGTCTTGAGAGATATGGGGGAGCTGATTAGGATTATGCTACTCCAGGTGTTCGATTACTCGATTCCAGTGGCTATTTGTCGATAGCGTGGTATGGGAGAGCCGATTAGAGTTATGCTACTCCAGCCTTCAGGTGTTCGATTACCCGATTATTCTTGTAGCAAAAGGTTTGCAAACAATCTCAATTTGATAGTTATTCTATTCCAAGAGAACAAGAGATCCCATTCGTCCACTTGGGTATCTCTACAGAGACCAATTATTATATACTGTCTTTTCCCCCCCTTCTGGTGGATGACATCATACCTCTCAATCAACTTTCTTCCCATGCTGCCCAGCTACCAGTTACAAGTTACGAGTGCCCCCATCAAATCCCCCACCTGACCAGGAACAACCTGACACATATCGTTGGGCGCAGGAATCTGAGGCGCCAAGACCACACATTGCACCGGCTTCGTCCAGCCAGGACAAGTCAGCGTACCCGCTTTGACATTGCTTGCGCTGCGGTACAAACACCCAGTCATGCCATGAGTCCAGAATGCGGGGATTTGACCCGTGGGCAGGAACGCCCTGTTGCCAGTAAAGGGGCAATCCGCGATTGCAACAGGTTTCATTTTGTTGTCGCAGTAGTCCATCTGGGAAAGCGGATCCGATGCACTCCAGTCGTATACGCGGTATTGTTGGATAGGTGGATTGACAGAGTTGGAATTGTAGAACTCGATTACGATACCGGCTGATGGACCTGCGGGGGGGGCGGATGTCGACGAGCTTGGGGCGGATGTTGACGAGCTTGGGGCGGGTGTCGACGAGCTTGGGGCGGTTGTGGTAGTTGGAGTTATGGAAGCACTCGCGGAGGCAGGCTGAGTCGTTGAAGTCGATGAACTGTTACGCGATGCCGCATATGCTTTAAGTTGAGCCATAAGCTCGATAGACCCAATTGAGCTTTGCGGCTTGGTTGGAGCCCTGTAGATGTCGACTTGTGTCAATGTTAGAAATGCGCAGACTTTAGACCCTTGGGATACCGTTGTGGATGAGCAGCACAGTGTCGAGGAACCGAATGTGGTAGTTGCAGCGCACGAATCTATTGTCGTGGCTGATCCTTTTACATTGCAACCCACTGTTGGAGTCGTCGCAGTTGCGCAAGACCACCATGGACCCGAAGAAGCGCAAGAGACAGTGGTAATTGTAGCCGTTGCGCTACTACATTTGTCCGAAGATTTAGTAATATCAGACTTCGGTGTCACAGTCGGTGTTGGTAGTTCGGGAGGTGGCGGCGGCGGCGGCGGTGGTGGTGGTGGTGGAGGAGGTGGAACAATCCCCTCAAGAACTACGGCTGGCGGAGGCGAATTGGTCGGCTTTTGCTTAGCATGTGAGGTCGCTGATTTAGCGGAAGAGAGCAGACTTGAGACGACTTTTGGCGGAAGTGCAGAAATGGTAGCCACAACGTCTGTTGTCGGGCCTTGCCTATCATTGGAAGGCACAGCAACAACGACGACCTCTGTTGTTGAGCCTCTTGCGTCGCTAGTTTGGATCACGGAAGTGATTGCACCCGCCCCAGACCGTGGACCGAGTTGGACAGAAAGCTGTGAATTAATAGCGGCCGCATTCGAGGTCATCGTCACCAGGCGAGGCGATCTCTTCTGTACAAGTGCTTTCGCTCCGCCATCTGGAGAATCGGTGACAATGACGCCGAGGGAAGCAGACGGATCTTGATGAGCAGGCGCTGCTCGACAGTTCACTATGAGAAGAAGGCTTACAACCAGCGACCAGCGTCCGGCCATATCGGCAACGGAGAAGGCGATGGTATGAGCCAGTAAAAGGGTGGATGGGAAAGGAATGAAGAGATATCGAGTACGACAAAACGTTGTTGATTGCTCTAAAAGGCACAAAAGGAACAGCTGCGCTTTGTTCAACTTTCAGTGCTATGATTTCAAGTATAAGAGGGCCGAGACAGGAGTGAACAAAAGAGCATTGCTAGTACATAGTGGAAAACTTATAGTGACTAACACTCAAGCTTCAATATTAGTATTACACCAGTATAACAACAAAAATCCAGTAGTCTAACCTCTATAGCGAGAGTCTCATCGACGCTGAGGGTCAGTAGAACCCTAAAGACCAGCCGTTCATCTCGGAATGTAAGTAGATAATGAGATATTCCATGATCGGGCTCGGTGACAACCTTGGGTGGACATCTGAAACTTAGAACAGGGCATAATCCACCCATATTAGAGAGAAAGGAGCTAAAAGGCAAGATACATCCGAATGACCATGATTTCGGTCATTGTCAATTTCTCATTGGGGTAATCATGAACGGAGCGAGATAGTACAGTAGTAGTATGCGTAAAGTAGTGGTAGATATACCTTACTGCCACTAAGATATTGCCGCCGAGAATGGGGGCGGAGAAATATTGCGGGAGGGAGGCATGTTTGTATTGCCGCCTGAGAGCTTCAGTGCACATGGCAGTGGGATTTCACCCAGACCAGAGAAGTAAGGTTGTTTCGGTATAGAAGCGAAGACCAACGAATATTGTCTAAGGCAGCTAAGAGCCAGTGAGGCTCGCAGAGTAGGGTACTACTACTACTACTACTACTACTACTACTACAGTACCCCGCACTAAGTCTTCGCGTGCGCTCCTCAACCAAATCACCACCCCACCTGCATCAACCATTGAACCATCAAATTCAGCTGGGGAACTTCAATATTTGGGCTGGTTATTTAGTAGTATATGATCTATGATTCTTCAATCAATATTTAGTATGTCAGCCCTTCGCTATAATTACAGCTTCACATCTGCGTGACATACTGAATATTAGTTCCTCTATTACCTTCTCCCGTATGTTTTCCCAGATCTTCTGTAAAATCTGGAACAGTTGAGTTTCAGCTTCGTCGCCTTTACCCTTCAGCGAATCCAAATTCGGATAGACTTTATAGACTTTCTTCTTCAGTAGAGCTCAGAGATTTTCGGTTGAATTCAAATCGAGGCTGTACGAAGGTCACTTCATGACTTCTATACCATTTTCCTGAAACCAAAACTTCGATTTTCTGACTCTATGTATCGAAGCGTTATCCTGCATGAACACTAGTTCTGATTCTCATATGCCAGTCAAATTGTATTTCAAAATCTGAATGTAGAAGACGACTGAATAGCCGTGTTTTTTGGATTCGAAGTTCCGATCGAGCAGATATAAATCCGATCTTTCAGAACCTCAAAAAGCTCCCCAAACCATAATGGAAAAGACCTTTTCATTGGGAAGTTTCATCACTTTATTCCTATCCCATTTCTGTTTGCGAGTTCCAAACACCCATTCTGGTGTTTTACCTGATCCTCGAGTCACGGATGCCTCGTTCGATCAAATGACTTTCCTCCATTGATTCACGGTTCAATCTTTATGATTTTTAGCCCATTTTAACCGAAGCAGAGCAGCTTCAGGTGTTAATTTCGGTCGCTTAAGAG